>OFRI01000001.1_pt1 | contig 56403 bp, 87 predicted proteins | sample 1543031 | NCBI WGS metagenome assembly OFRI01 (sample SAMN07774226, study PRJEB24372) | wastewater metagenome
CAAAATTATTATCTAAACTTTCTTTGTTTTTCTCTAAACGTACAAAAAGATTAGTTAACCATTTCTCAAGTTCATTTGTCGAACGCTGTGGGCAGTATTGAAACAAAACGTCGCTGATATCTTTCTGATCTTTACTTCTACTCATGGGTACTCTATAGCAGACCAGTAGCGTTTACCGTCGAGTATCTTATAACAAATTTCAAGTTGAGTACCATTTGTTGTTCGTACGTCACCTAAGTGAGCTTGAGTGTCGTAGTAGGTCTGCTCCCTTTCGTAGTAATCAATGATGTCCTGAATCACCTGGTGATCCGACTGTCTTTTAGTGTTCATAATTAAGTTGCTACCTTAAAGATGTTTGAAATAATTCAACAGACTTAGGGTCATCGTTGACATTAACTAAGAAAACTTCATCACTAAATTTATGTAGGACGTTAGCTTTTTGACCTATACAAAAAGTATTCCATTGAAGGCATGTTTCGTCTTTAAATTCATTTAAACGGCGTACAAGAGGATCTGATATTTCAGACTCACCATCCGTGATTAGTAGAACGTCGGCTTTAGCATCAATCTGAGCCTTAGTCAGCGCGTGGTTTAATACAGCTGAGAAGGCTGTACCACCTCTTGTAGACCAGGTCATCACAAAGTTTAAAAGTTTTTCATTATTATTTCGATCACTTTTTAAAATTATGCTTTCTTGTATCACTGTATCAAACAGATGAACTTGAAGTTCTCGCTTCTGCTCTAAACATTCTTCAGCAACTACATAAGCAATTGCTTTGCTCCATATCTCTGAGCTTCCAGACATTGATCCGCTTACGTCTATGTACATAACAACGGGCCCTTTAGATATTTCTTTTATCTTTGCTTCGTAGTCTTTAGTTAATAAAGTTTTCTGTGAATATTTGAGAGCAAACAAAGTCCGTCCTATAGTGTCTCCAGCTAGAGCTAATTCAACAGGGAAGATATTTTTAATATCATCCGAGAACTTAGCCCCCACAATGTCACTGTAATTACTTTGTGCTTGCTTAGCACGTTTCCTATTATTCCAAGCTTTTCTTAGGGCTCCAATTTTATTAATCAGCTGTTTCAAACGTTTGTTCTGTTTCAGTGTTTGTGCCAAGTGTCTCTTCGTTTCTAAATCGTCACTGTGGGAGCCGATTCCTTTGTTAGCACCAGCTAAAGTATCGAGTGCTTCCTTTAACTCCTCTGCTTCTTCGTTTACTTTATCTATTACGTTTGATACAGCAGGCTGCATTTGAGATCGCACATCACTAAAAGTTTTTTCCATTTGTTTTCCTAGTTCCTTACCTAGTTGTCTAAACTCAGCCGCTTGTTTTTCGTTGCCTTCTTGCATAGCTTGCATAAATTTATCCCGCAGTTCTTGTATCTGCTTTCCTCCTTTAATCAGTGCCTGACCAAGTAATTCATTTTCTTCTATTTGTTTTTCTATAAGTTCGCTTAGTTTGTTTATTATGTTCACTGCATTGTTACCTGCATTGAATTGATTACCGCACGATAAAGCAGCTAAGTTAGGCCACATCGGGGATTCGCATACGTCATTGAACAAGCCCACCCAAAAAGCATTCTCAGGTTTATACCCCGCTGGATGCGCTGGGTTGTGACCATCTTGCTTGAGTCGAAAGTAATCTTCAACTTCATCTAAACTTATTAAAGGAGTAACCGCACCACCGTTGTACAAGAGATCAAATAGTTCCTTACCAAATCGTGATATCTGAGAGATGTTGTGGTAATCAACTAAGTATCTAACTGTTGGTTGTGCATCACGAACAAAGTCATCCCATAGAAAATCACAAAGCGCTGAGACCGAAATAACAAGAGGCTCGTTGTTTATGAGTCGAATAAATTGTTGCTCTGTTTTTAAGTTCATTTGCATAACTCCGAGATTGATTTTGCAATCAATTGTTTGGTCTGGTCTAAAGTTTGGATCACCTTAGTGGCTTCCTGTCTCGTGGTCGCTGAGATACGATACTCACTCGATTCCATAATGGATGAAAGTTTCTGATCTAAGACCGACACATCGTTATGTGACTTACGTAACTTACTCACGAGTTTATTTAGATCGCTTACAGCCTTACATTCTTGGCCATTAATACTGTGATACTCACTTAATATCCCGCCTAGCGCTCGCTTTATATCAATAATCATTCTTTCAGCCGTGGGTATTGCTTGTTGTAATACTTCTTTTATAACTCCTATATCGTCCACGTTCTGATATATAATATGAACCAATGATTTGTGTAGATGATCAGCATACACTGTATCATCTCCTTGCACAATAGCCCAGCCTTTAATAAACTTAAGTATCTGAACGCGACGCCTGTCGCTAATAGTTATTCCTCTGGAAGCAAGTAGATCAAAGACCTGTGAGAATTTATCTAAAAACTCATCTGTAACTTTAACTTCACTTAAGGATTCTTGTAGTTCAATTAAGTCTTCGTAAGTTAGTTCTGATTCAACGTTTGGCCTTTTCTTCAAACCTAAAGCCCATAGATCTAACAATCTACGGGATGCTGGTTTCTTTAAAGCTTCCACTGTCGGTCTAAATAAAAACCTATCGCAAAACGCTTGAAGCGATTCCTCTTGTGGAAATGAGTTTGTAGCAGCAACGACAGACTGGATTGGCGTGTGGATTAGTTCTTTACCGTTATTGAACGTGCGTTCGTTTAACACTGTTAACAGTGAGTTAAGCACTGCAGAGCTGCCACGAAACAACTCATCAAGGAATGCGATATTTGCACTAGGCAAATATCCTTGTACATCCCTTGTGTACTCGTCTTTCAACAACTTTGATATTGCCACAGGGCCAAACAGTTCTGAAGGATCTGTTGTGGGCGATAACAAGTAACCAAAGAATCTACTGTTTTTAAATCCGTTTGATACGGCACGAACTAATTCAGACTTGCCTGTCCCTGGTAATCCAAACAAAAACGTATTTTGTTTTGTGATCACAGAAGCCAAGAGGCCGTCAATAATTTCTTCACGTTCTAAAAATGAATTGTTTAATGAACCGCGAAACTTTTGGAGGTTCGTGAAAAGTAAGTCGTTCATGATTGGTTGGTGAGTGTGTCGAAGCGACGGATGTCAGCTGGTTTAGGTCTTGGAAATGTGATCTCTTGCGTTGTAACCCAGCACTTATTTTTAAGTGCATGCTTTATAGAAAGCAGTCGTTCGCAAGCGTAGTCAATATTTGTAAAAGTGACTGCTTCCAAGATATCCATTGTGTATTCCTCTATGTCTTTAAGAAAACCTTTTTCGGATGCAATTGTGTAAATTGTTTTCTTCATTAAAAATCTAACTCCTCTACAGTCTTGGCACTGAGTGTCCTTACTTCAGCTAATACTTCGGATAAATCCATATTTGATGACTTAACAAATTCACTTTGTTGCGTAAATAAATTTTGTAGGTGTTTAGCTCGTTGATTATATATGTTAGTTTCTAGCTCGATCTGACTATAAATTTCTTCTAACTGCTCCTCCGACTCAGCTTCTCTTATCTTAAGGGTTAGATCTTTATACGTTCCAGACAAGGTTAAAGATTTCTTCAGTAGTTCTAAACCGTCCGAAGAATCCCTCGTGGCAACTATGCTCTCTAGTTCCTCTCTTATCCTTACTTTTATCTCCGCAAAATTATTGTATGCTTCATCCCGCTTCTTAGCTTCGCCCGCTTGTAAACCAAGGCCAACTTCTGTTAGTTCTTTTGTTAAACTTGTTAGCTTTTCAAACCCTGGACAGTGTGAAGAGATCAACTGTAAATTCTCTGCCGTCATTTGCCAGGAACCCCTACGTTTTGATCCTCCTGTTTGTCGCTCACCTATTTTGCTAGCGATCCGCACGTCAAGATCATCCAACAATTCCGCTGCTTTAAGGCAGGCGCGATCTGCTGCTCCTGATCGAGCTGCTTCAAGCACCTCATTAGTGTTTGTAACTGACGCTTCCCATATAGCTTTTGTTAATGGGTGATCGTCCTTGCTTGTTGCAGCATCCATGAACACAGGATTCGGTCCTAAAACGTAGACGTTTATAGGATTCTCGAACTCTAGTTTTGTTGGGAACAAGGATAAGTAAGCCTCCTTAGCCATCTTGTACGACAAAGGATCTTCATGCTGAAACAGTGGTTCAAGGAAACCAGAAACAGTGGTCGCCCATTTCTCATATTCCGGCAGCCACATTTCATTTAATAATTCGTTAAAGTTTGCGGCGTTCTGTCTGATTGAGGTAATGCGTTGCATTGCGTCCGTAAAGTAATCCTCGTGGAGAAAGTGAGTGTCTCCTTGATGGATCGTGCAATCGTCATACAATTTCCGTTGTTCAATCCGCAAATAACTCAAAAATTCTTTGAGCTTACCTGATAAGTTAGGTCTCACAGAAACTGATTGTTGCTTTTCTAAAGCTTCAATAACTGATTTCTGTAACCGCAAATCATCTAGTTTGATCTGAGTGCTTTGTCTAACGCTGGCGCTAATTTCAACGCGCAAGATGAAAATGTTTTTGTCCATGGTGATCACTTGATTCGGGAGAATGCGAGGTTGATTTTGTCTGTGATGAAGTCAACTTTGAACGTTAGTTTCAGTTGATCAATCAACTGTTTGCGTTCGAGCTTAGCCACCTTAAGCTTTTGCTCAAGCTGTGCAATTTTGTCATCGAGTTTATCTATTTTGGAGTGAGCCGTGGGGCTTTTGGTTATCCGCACCACGATGTTTGCATTGTGTTCTGGGAAACGAAACAGTGACTCCTTACCTTGAAACAAGCTAAGATCGACACCTGATAAGTCAGCTTTAACTAAATCATTAGTTAAATTACTTCGGGCCGCATCATAAGGTACGCCAAAAGATTCGTTTAACTGAGATAAAGCGACATCACACTCATCGTAAAGATGAGCAGCGAGCTTGCCTTGTTGTACAAGATTCGGTACAGATAGTTTGGACATAGAGGTTTGGTGTGATGTAGGGTTGGCTGCGCCACGTTTAGGGCCGGTGCCGCCCATGTAGCATAAGATATCATGCTGCGCTTATGCTGTCAACCGTTTATCTTTATTAACACTGAGCACCTTAGTACACTCAATAATTAAAAATAAGTAAACTATTTCTTAACTCAACTTTTGACACTCAATTTTCGCACCTAATCAAACTTTTAAAGTTTTACAGGTGGTCTAAGATGTGTTTGTATAGTTGTTTGCCGGTTTCCGTTAAGGTAAGAACATTTAGCCTTGTGTCGTACTGAAAACGCTTTCTTCCTATTAAACCCATGCCTCTTTGGTTCTTCTGAGTTTTGTTGCTTAACAAGCAGCAGTTTCGAGAAACTGAGCTTCTAGACATGCTCAGCATTTCGGAAAGCTCTGCTTGAAGCATTCCATCTTTAGCCTGTGCGATTGCTAAAAATAGGATCAGCGTGTGACAGGAAACTTCGCGCTCGTTGAATTGAGCAAAAGGCCGCAGCGCGTTGATTAGATTCATGTTAGTACGTGATGTTAGTGGGCATAGTCGTCATCAAAAGATAACATTTTGTCGAGTTCTAGCCAGATGGCATCCTCAATGCATTGTTGAATATATTGTTCGTCTGGATTTTCATTATGTTTAAATGCACGAGAGTAGCCATAACTAATACCTTGTTCGATTGCATTTTCAAGAACAATACGGCTTTTAACTTTCATTTAATTCCAGCGTGGGGCAACTAAAGTTTAGCTGACACCCACAGACTGGAACAGCTACAGTTATTTGGTTTATTTAATTAATGACAATGTGTTACGCTCTCCATTAACCTGTTCACATATAATTGTGCCGCCCGAAATTTGAAGATCTATAAGATAACCAAGCGTATGTATAGCCTTGTGTAGTGACTGAGACATTTTTTCATCTCTAGTTTGAGCTATCCAACGTAAAGCTTTTAAGTCTACGTCGCTAATATCAAACGAGACCGTGGTTGTTTTAAGCTCGGGATTATCCACAAGAAAGTTTGAAATTCGATCTTGTGATAATAGTGTTCTTTCCGTTGCTTTACGAAATTCTTGACATAGTTCAGCAATAGATTTAGTCATGGTTGCATTGTGCAAAGGGTAGGTGATTCGGGTTCTTGAACCTTATCTTCTATAAGATTCCATTCAAGTTTTTCTAAGTTTGCGTATTTCTCCATAATTGGAATTTGTTCAATTAAACTCATCTGATTTAAAGGTAACCAAGCTGGTATATCAGTTATATCTACAGTTGCTGTGCATAAACCCGTGTCATCTATATGAGCATAGATAACTGCTAGATCGTTTTGAACTTGGATTTCTTGAATTTCCATAATGCAAGTTAATGACGTACTGTACGTTGGAATGGTGATTCGGGCCCATATTTGTCAACTAACTCAGGGAAAGCTAACAATAATCGCGCCTTGTTTTGTACATCAGCTTTCAGGCCTGATGCGCCTAATGAACTATAAAAACTCCCACCGAATTCTGCTGCGGTTAGGAAGGTTGAGTAGATCTGAGAATCATTCATGGTGAGTTTTAGGAATTGGGTTTGCATAGGGTGCAGGCTGAGTGCCTACTTCAGCAATCACCACCGCTGTGGTTGTGGTAGCAATTAAGAAACAAAGCAGGTTAAATAAGAATTTCATGTGTGTAAATCTTGGTGAGTTTGTAAGGCTTTGTCGTGAAGCTCTCGGGCACTCATGACAGGTTCTCCCCCGCTGTGATCGTATAAAAACTGCGGGGTTGGATCGTAGTCAACACAGTCACTGAGTGCATCTAGTGCAATTTCAACCGCACTAATTGCGTGAAAATCTGTGTACTGCATAGGTTTCTGTTCCTCAGCTTTAATGAAAGCTTGCATCTCTTCAATCCATTTGCTTAGTTGTTTCACTTGGTGCCTCATAGAGGGTAAGGGTTTGAGTGTGTACGGGCCCACCGCACCTATGGGTTATAGATGGGCGGTGCCAAGGTTAGCTACCTTGTTTACAAACTGTGATGTAACATATCTACGTACGCACACAGTGTTTAAGTTGCCTATATGTGACCGTTACAGTTTCAACTTGGCCCCTACAGTTATGTTCAATGTAGGAATTTAGCAAGTTTTGAACTGGAGTCAAAGCACTAAATCCAATGGTTATACCAATAAAAATTGCAGAAAATGGAGCAATTAGATCGTTCATAATTAATAGATTGGGATTAGTTTAAGCCCGCGTGGTAAGTATGCGCGGCCCACTGTGCTACTTAATATGTTTAGTTACTTACTATAACCTGCATGCTTACCTTGTTGCCTACGCTTACGGATTGCAGCGCCTGCAATACTATTCTTTGGCTGTGTTCCGTGTACTAACAAGGCGAAAGATTTATTACCGAAGCAATGTGAATCATCGTGATCTATCTCTAGATTTAATGCTTCCGCTTCTTCTTCAGTATTAACAACGTAGGCAACCCGTGGGAATAAGTGTTCCAAGTGTGAATACTCACCGCCCGCAGATGCTGTGATGTAGAAATTACTGGGAAGGTCTATTAACTTGCCTTCGTGTACAAACATATGCAGTGATTTAGTGTAAGCATAAAACTTTATGCTTGGAAATTGTTGAGCTACCAGTAACCATGTAGCCAAATAACGCTCACTAAAAAAGTCACCCGATGGATGAACTCTAAACTTATCAATGCTTTTAGTTACTTTGGGTCGGATACTATCGACTAATATCTGTGAGGCATATGTATATTGATCTTCTTTAAGTGCATCAGCGATAACATTTAAGTTATCAACTCTAGACTTATGCACGTTGGGATACATAACTTCGTTAGATGCTGCAAAGCATCTGAAGATTACATGGGGGCCATCCACAATCTTACCTGCACTCACCCAAGCCTTACAATCTCTGGCGCCAGGGCAAGTTCGCCCCGCAGGTATACTGAACGTGAGCGTGGATTTAGATAACTTAGCGTTACCTTTACCGATGCAGAGTTGCTGAGCCATGGTGTTAGTTTGGTTGAGTTGGTTTGATTAGTTAACTAGTCTGTAATCAATGGAATCTACACTCCATCTACATTCATCTGAGATTAACTTAGAGATACTAAATCCCTCATCTTCTACAGTCCATTCACTGTGAAGATATTTCTCTTCGAGTATTTCACTGATACGAATTGCTTCGTACTTTGTTAAGTCCTCATCATCGTTTAGATTGAATTCGATTGCAGTTACTCTGTAGGTTTCCATGTTAATTAGTGAGTGTTAGGTTAGTGTGTGCTTTGGCCCGCAGTGAGCGGAGCGAGCGAGGATTTAGTGAGGGGTTAGTTATCGTCACCCTCATCTCGAATGTTATCGCTCGCCACATATAACAAGCTGAAACCGATTATTAGCAGGGTTACTAATAAAATAACCATAATAGTGATCATGTTTAACCAAACATCTCGTGGAATAAATCTATTTCTTCATGTTGAGTATCTAGTGCATCGCGCATCTTAACTAACTCATTCTGTTTGATTCTCAGGTTGAGAATTTGATCGCCGATGTAATGCAATCGGTTGTTAATCTCAACTCTTGTTAATCCATTAACAGCAGATAAGGAATACTCCTTACCGTTAATAGTTTGGAGCTTGTCTGTGATTGTGAAATCCATGGCGGTTAGTTTGCGTGGTGAATTAGGAAGGAAAGTTGTTGCATACGGCATCACATAAGACCTTAACAAGTTGAGGGTCGTTTGTAATACCATACTCCTGGAAGTATTCATCAAGGATGCAATCAATGTCCTCCATTAATTGTTCCCTAGCAGTGAGCAAATCGAGTTTGGTGATTGTCATTAGATTAAGCCTCGGGGTTTGGAGTAAGATTTAACTCGGAAAGTATTGCTCCCATGGTTGAGTATGGGAACTTAATACATAGGGGGCCGCGAAACCTCCAAATATGGAAAGTTGGTGACCAAATTAGATCATCAGGATCAACTGAAACTGATACTAATTGAGCAGCAGTTACAGGTGGAACTTGTCTGTTGTTGAAGTGAGTTTTCATAACAATTAAGTGGGTGAATTAAGAGAACTTCTTATGCAGCATGGCTGCAATTCTGTCGTTGAAGTGTTTATCAATAGCGTCACTAATTGTGGCGCCTTGATTTACAGCTTCAGCTATACGCTCAGCTTGCCTTAAATAAATACCTAAAGCAAACGGATTGTATCCACGTTTTGTGGATTGTTTGATATCCCACTGAGTGAGATAGTGATCAAGTTGGGCGTGAAGATCCATTGGCTGTGTGATTTTGGTGTGGGTTAGTAATACTTTCTGCGCAAGTCACGGGATTTATCCCATGCAGGATTACATGCATCGGCGCCTACTTTATCCGGGAAGCAGGGCCTTATATCATCCTTGTATACATAACCGAATCCTTTGTAGTTTCCGGTTTCATGTAATACGTGCTCAAGTGCAGTGATCAACCCATACTTTTCATCGTCTGATAAATCAAGAACAAGTTTAGAGTTCATGTAGTTTTTGAACTCTGACACTTCGAATGTTTTGCGGGCCATGATTAGCGCTTGGTTGTGTGATTTTGATGTGGTTTAGTAGATGTAAACAATATCTGTCTGCTTAAAATACACACGTTTGTTATGTGTTAAATGACAAATATCTGCGGTTCGATTAGTTCTTTTGATTGCTAATCCACCACCTTTAGGGATAAACTGTTGGCCTACATTAATGGTGGCGAATGTTACTGGTTTGGAATAGATACTGAAGTTCATTGTTAACTCCAAAAGTTGTTTAGTTTGAACTCACCTACAAAATGGTTGAGTATATTCTCAGCAGCTAACTTACGTTCTGGGATGGGAAACATTGTGTGCCAAGCTTGATTAAGTGAGCCGTGGCACACTTTATAATCCTTAGCCGCTGGAATAACTAGGTTACGGTATACATAACCTAAAGCGCGTTCATAATCAAAAGAACCCTTGCGCCAGAATTTAGTTAGTGTCCGGCCAATACCGTTGAAATGTACACTTGAAAAGTGTCCTGCGTAGAGTTCTAACTCCAACGCTAAATCTTGATCAACAACAGTCATGATTAGCACCTGGTTTGTGTGATTTTGAGGGAGAGAATCCCTCAGTAAACTTGTTAGTTTAGTGAGAGAATCATCGTGATCATAAATGATCATTAAGCTGAGATTAAGTATCCTACCGAGAACACTGCTAAGCAATGTATGGCCCCGGTAGGGTACAATCCCGAAAAAAAAGCCCCACATAAAGTAGGGCATAAAGCGCACAGAATGCGTGTAGTTATTAAATTGTAAGATTTTGCACGTGGCCGACGGTTGCTAAATGTCGTAATGCCTAGAGACCATGCAAGTGACAGGAATCTAGGCACACCACCTCCGGGATCTGTACTGTGCCCCGGTAATTTTGTTACGGTTCCCACAATCAATCCCTGGACTTATTACAGGTTACTAACCTGGCTTGCCTGGCGTTGAATCATGGTAATAGATAACGCAGCTAGACTGTAGAAAGATAACTTTCTGCAGCATTGAACCAAGGGCCTTCCGGGCAAGACACTAGCTCCAAACCTGCCTTAGTCGATCGCGCAGGATCAACCGGTAAGGTGGGAGATTCTAGTGCTGGACTGGGGCTTAGCCTCTCGCGAGGTTATGGGCACACCAATCCTATGGCTACTAGCCTCAGGGGTATCAGTCCAACAGCCTGTCGAGAAGATCTAGGCGCCATGATCCGTCGTCTCGCACTCTCACCTTTCGGTTACTTTGTACGACGTCCCGTTCAGGGCCAGACCAACCGATGGCTGAGCTGTTATGTAGTGGTGCGGGTGGTTCTCCCCCCGCTTGAACTAAGCCTAGCACGTGTTCGGCAGCTTGTCGAGAGGGTTGTTACAAAGCTTAACAATGGGAGCGGGAAGACTTAGCTTCGCATGGCTCGCCTTGTTTAGCTTTGGGATCCTATGACAGGAACCGCCGGGCTAGGTGTGGCCGGTAGGTTTCCCCCCGGTTGCACCTACACTAGCCACAGGGTGAGCGATACGTCAACGGGTCGAACCATAAGCGTTGCTTATCAATAGGTGAGGCCTAGGGTAGTTGTTATTAATTATACATTTAGTATAATGTTATTAATTAAACAGCACTGTATAATTATCAACAACTAGCGCGGGGGGTGATAGGAAATAAGTATTAAACAGTACTGTATAATTCTTAACACATAACTAAATGTTATTTGATACTTAGTTATCTATTACTTATTACTTAGGTTTAGTTAATACTTAATACATTGTTAGGTGTTACTTAGCATTTAATTAATTAATTTATACCACCCCGCCTTAGTTAATTATAATTAAACAGTGTTGTTTGATTCTTATTCCTATCATCAGGCAGGAAAGTATAAACAATTCCGCGCCACTATGTATCACAAACCTGCCGCAATGTGTAAAAGCTGCCTTTTTTTTAATATACAAGCTTATGTGACGACGGTGGCGAGAAGGTTTTTGGTAACAGCGGGGTATTTTGAGGCTAAAATGTGTTCTGCCAACATAGTAACAGCCGTGTTTAGTCGACTTTACGGCACCCAGTGGCAAGAATTCCCGAGCAGCAGCAGAAAACTACAAATAATTGCGAGTTTTGACCGCGAAGTTAGTCCTATTGAGTTAGAACAGCTTGCTGACACCGTGGGTTGGTGTCGCAGACCTCGAAATCGTACAAAAAAAGCTTTAAATAATTCGTTATTGGTCCTTGGCCTATGGCGTCACAACATTTGGGCGCCGCATTTGATTGGATTTGCTCGTTGTACGGGAGACGGTGTACTGAATGCAACTATTTGGGATTTAGTAATTCACCCGTTGTATCAGCACAATGGTTTAGGTAAAGGTTTGCTGGACATTTTGACCACGCGGCTAAGACAAATGCAAGTTGAGAACGTAAATCTCTTTGCTGACGCGCAAGCAGTTGAATTTTATTCTGGTCAGGGCTGGGAACTTGAGCCCCAGGGAAAACGCTGTATGGCTATGTAAAAAAAATTCGGCGCAGGAAAACGAGGGCAAAACTTTTTGCTGTAGTAGAATTACTTCAAGTTGTATTGTTAAACGGGCAGTAAAAACATATGAACCCTTTTGAGTTTTTAAACAATGCCATCGTTAACGTACTTACTGGTTTGACGGAGCGTTATGGTACACGCTCACCAAACTATGTTCCTCCCAGTAATCCGGTGCCCCAACCGCGACCTACTATGAGGGATATTCCTTTCGGTCCTTATCAACCGCTAATAAATGAAGCTGAACGAGTTAAGGATGCGGCAAACGCTCGGACTCTTAGGCAGCAAGAAATGATCTGTAAGGTGTTAGGCGACTGTTAGTTATGTATGACACTTCTGAAGATAGAACTCGCGCTCTACTGGATAGTTACATTGGTGAGCTAATTGCTCAAGACCCTAGTTTTGAAGTTCAAGATTACAGTCAGGAGGGTACAGATATTCCTTCGTTTGGTTTCGAGAATAAATATGCTCAAGAACAGGGCGGACCTATTGCCAATTCATTTGAAATTGGACCAAAACCTATACCGATTGATGATGTACCGGTTAAAGGTAATTACCCCATAGCCCCTGTGGAAACGCAAGTTAACCGTCTAAATCAACTGCGAAGGTCCTTTGGTCTAGGACCAATAACTGTCAAACAGTACATGAGGGGAGTATGAACTTAACACCTGATGAACAACGAGGAGAATACTAATTATGTATGACACTTTTGAGGATAGATCTCGCGCTCTACTGGATAGTTACATTGATAAACTGGCTTATTTACGCGATGATCCTGCTTTAACTCCGATGGATATCGAAGAACGTGATTTTATAGAATATCAAAAAAACAGACCTGTGCCAGGCACTGTGCTAGATCCTCAAAAACTTGATTTACAAGAGTATGCAGTACAGCCGGAATACTATGAAAATCCCCGAACTGGTCTACTCATGGCAACAATTCCTTCGGGCCCGAACACTCCGCTACCGACCCCAGGGTGGAATCCGTCAATGATTAAATCACCTGGTAATCCTAATTTTCGGCCTACACCTACATACGATAGAATAGGCCCAAATGGGGAACGAATCCCATATGGGCCCCTTGTTTAGTTGACTTTTAGTTGATCGTAGATACCACCGCCACCAGGTACGTTTTGTGCCCTAAGTACTTTGTCGTGGGTGTCCAAAAACTCTTTGATTTCTTCGTCAGTAAAACCTTGGTCGCGAGCTGCTTTTAGGTCTTCGCCCCCAAAAAAATCGGGATCGATACCATACTCAGTTGAAATTCCGCTGGATCGGGGGTTTGGGGTAGTTGGGGCAGGTTTAAACTCTTGTGTTTGAAGGGGATTGTCGAATGTGGTAGGCATGTTAGAACTCTGTGGGCTGTAGCAGCCTAATGGATCTATGTCAAAGTAGATTGTTTTTTGGAAAAACTCAAAAAACTTTAATGTTGTTTGGTCTAGGCAGCCTATTTTGGTTCTCTGTTTGAAAAATTTTTTAGTAGTGAGCTACGCTAGCGATATAATAAACGTAGACTAACCTTCGGTTGTAATGGGAATTCCCACATATTTAAATCCTTTTAAATCTCGTACCCCTACCACAAAATTGGGTCGAGTCGGTAAGGCACTTAATCCTTTAAATCCTTTTAATGCAAGGGCAATTTTAATTGAAGAAGCTATTCGTGCGGTTGCCGGTAAGTATTTACCTGCAGACACTCAGCGAAGGTTAGAGTATTTTAGTTTTGGTCCACAAGTAGGTATACTTGCGAATATTCTTGACGCTGGTACAGTTAATGCTCAAGACGATCAAAAATTAATTCAGGAGTCCGCACGTATCCAACGTGGGATGCAAACGCAAAAAGGAATTGAAGCTTTATCGCCTGCAGAAATTAAAGCTTTATCGCGTTCCCCTGTTGTAGATAGATCTGTTCCTCCTGTTGTAGATAGACCTGCTCCTCCTGTAACTCGCGAGGTATCCGCTCCGGCTCCATCATATATACCTGCTTTATCTACTCAACAACCTCCGCCTCGTTCAATTCCTTTAACTGCAAGTCCAACACCGTTACCAGAAGAACAAAATGAACTTGCTATTGAATACACCAAGCAAAATTTGTTAGGTAAAGCAATGAGCGAAGGAGGCGAACTTCAACGTCGTCTGTTCGAAGCCGGTGGCGGTGCTGGTATGGCACCTGAAGATTTTATGGCTTGGGTTGGTAGCAATCCGGGTGTTGCCTATCGCGAAATGTTGCGTAGAGAATCTTTAGTTCAGTAATGCAGCGCACATCTTTAATGGTATCTTGCTGCTAGACTTACGCTGACACTTTAGGAGTTTAATTATGCTCTCCTCTAACGATAGCGACGACATTTTTAACTTCAATTCTTCTGTTTTTTCCAACGCTGATTATTTTAAGAGTGTAAAGAACAACTTAAGGGAGAGCATTCTCGACTACACCGGAGACGAGCAGCTTACTAAACAACTTAGTGAAGATATAAAAGAAATCTTGTACGAGGAGTATCAAGCATATTTAGCTAACACAAACCGCGTTTTAGATACAATTAAAATTCTTTTTGCTGAAGATTTTATCGACCAAGAAGAAGATGAGTCAGGTGTAACCGTTTTTTAACCTCGTGGTTAATAATCTTCTTCGCTAAGCTCTCCATTTTTTAAAGCTGCAACTACATCCTCACAGTTATATTTAGTTCCAAAGTACTGGATTACATAGTATCTTTTATTTTTGTGTATTGTTCCTGCAGTGTCTCCAGGTTTAATACGTCCGTTTCGTTTTGTCCACCTGAGTCCGCTAGGAGCTGAAGAGTCCAGCTCCAAGTATTCTTCAAATTCGTGTTTCATTTGACTTTGCAAGCAAGCTGCCAACCTGTAAAGAGTGCAAACTCAATGCAATTTGTTGCCGCTAGTGTACCTTCAACACCTTGTTTAACTTCGGGGTGAGCGAAATCGTCGAAAATACAAATGCCACCGGGTTTTACCATGGGTAAATACAGTGCCGTATCGCGAGCAACTGAGATTGGATCGTGTGCTCCATCTATATAAAGCAGGTCAATCCAACGATCTTGCCCGAATCGATGAATTAATTCAGGAAAAATTCCCCAGCTGTAGGCTTTGATTATTTCAATTTTTGCAGCGTTGGCAGATTTGGCGGCGTTACACCTTGCTGTGAGCTCAATATTCGCTAATTCTGGGTATTTTTCTGGTTCCGCGTGGTGTTCCGCACTTCCTGTAAAGGGATCAATCGAAATCAAACGTGAATCTGGGTGATCTAGATAAAAATCAGACCAGAAAACAGTTGAAGCTCCTTCGTAGACACCAATTTCAACAATCTGGCGTTGCTCAAGCGGATCAATTTTTAAGCCTGTCGCCTCGTTGTTGGTTGAGAGCACCATGTCGGTGTTCAACAGAGCGTCATACCAGCCCTGATTGAAAGTATATCGATCATCTAGTTTCTTCTTGTTCCCTTCTATCTTGATACGAGGTGCTTCCGTTGTCTCTTGTTTCATTTGAGACATGAGTTCTTTAAAGGAAGGCTTAGCACTCGTGGCCATTGGAAAGTGAGCGTTTCCAGCATGCTAGCACTACTTTGTTGACACGCAACAGTTGTGATGCTATGCTCTAGGTGTCACTACCTGCGTTCTATGGACTCTAAATTCAATTTTACTGCTGGCGCTCCTCAGCTTCCTCTCGTTGCCTTACTCTGGAAAGCACCTGAGCTTATCTCTTCGTTCATGATGCTGTTTGGTTTTTTTAGCCTTGTATATTTTCTCCATGTGAGTATTATTCCAAATTATAAAAAAGGGAGTATATACGAGGCTAAATGGCAAACCTCGTATACAAAATGCATGCTGCATCTAGAAGCTACTACACCGATTTCACGTCGTTCCGGGGTTGACAGCTGGAGCTTCAATTCTTATGCGGAACGAACCTGTACACTCTGGGCGACAGAGCAGACACCTAAAGAGTCTTAGTTATAGTAGGAGTTCTCTTTTGAGTGGCCTGGTTACTAAATGGCTTATTTGAACCACAACTTACCTGATTGGTCCTGTTACATCCGTAATGAATTTTTATACAACCATAAAAAAGGACAAGGAGAGGTGTCGCGCTGTGACGTTCACTCCGTTGCGTCGATGGAGAAAAGAGTTCCTTTGTTTGAATGCTTCTTAGAGAACGGAGTAAATTGGACTCGTAGACCACTACATTCACTTTGCTGGAGACCTGATGCTGTAATAGAGCCTCTTAATCAGATTATGTACTGGGATTGCTTTTCTTCCTACGTGGACGTTCAACGAAGAAATCGCCTTGCTGGGTTGAAAGCAGATCTTATCCGTCCTGATGGCACAAAAGTCCAAGGTGATTATATGTTCACACTTGATTGGGCGTTTGAGAACAAAGGTATGACGGATTTTAACTATTCAGAAACACCAGAGCATAAGTGTGCTCACTTATTCAAGGTTGAGACTGGAAATTATTATGCTTACCCTAACAATAGAGTTTTGTGGTACGACAGTGCCTGGACTTTTAATCGTATTTCTGCAAATCCTGGATATGAAATAGACACTACTGTGTATTCAGTTGAAAATACTCGATCGTTTGAGACTTCTAATCACTATATTTATGACATAAAAGAAGTTGTTTAGTCTTTTTTGATAACGAACGCCAACCAGCTGTGGGGGCAGCTTCATTCAAGCTTTTTAGAACTTGAATGAAGCTACTGGTTCGATTTTACTTTTTCATACCGCCTTTACCGCCACCCTTACTACCGCCTTTACCGCCACCCTTACTACCGCCTTTGCTACCACCTGCTTTGGTCATGCCAGCCATGAGACTTGTTGCGAAGTACACTAAATTCTAATTTATTTTCTAATTTTTTATTCTGGTGCCCGGTGTTTTTGTAAAGCTGTTGTGTTAACATGTTGGGACAGACGACCTGTTGATGAGCGACTCGATTCCCGTACTAGGCACGGCTATTGTTAACAACCCTTACTGGTTACACCGTTTGTTTATGAGTATCGACTACCCAGTCGAAAATTTTGTTGTTTTTAACAATAACGGCCGTGGTCAGATCACAGAAGCAGTTGACAATATCCGTAATTGTTCCAATCCGTTTGTAAAAAAAGTTCATGTTACGCATCTGCCTTCAAATATTGGATGTTCCGGTGCATGGAATTTAATCATTAAATCCTTCATAACAGCGAAGTACTGGGTTATTTCTAATCACGACGTGATGTATGAACCTGGGTTTCTCGAAGAAATGAATACGAAAGCACAAGATGACGAAGTCGGTATAGTTCACGGCAAAGGCGGTGGGTGGGATATTTTTCTATTAAAAGATTGGATGGTGCAGAGATATGGATTATTTGATGAGAACCTATACCCAGGGTACTGTGAGGATATGGATTATGGTATGCGTTTTATTCATGACGATGTTAAACGAGTACTGTCTTTAGATACTGATTACTACCACGGCAGACGAAAGGACTACTCCGATGGTTCGCAAACTTGGCGATCAGAGCCTCGACTAGAGCAAGCTATTCATGTTGCTCATGAGTTAAACAAGAGATATCTACACACCAAATGGGGAGAAGCGTGGCAAGCTCACGTTGACGGCGAAACCTACAAAAATCCGTTTAATATCCCGGAGTTTCCCGTAGATTTCGTTACTTATGATCTAGACTTCGTCCGCCGTAAATACCTGGGGTTCTAAGATGCCTGATGTTCGCCACCACATTGAAAGCTATTGTCTGTCAGTTGACGACGATCCTGCGGCTCAGAGCTTTGATGATTACCTTTTAGTTTGCGGTGCCGTGTTGTTTGCCTCGCAAACGCAGTTAAAATCTACAAATCCTTTTGCAAACGCTTTTCCTGGAGATCATTATCGTTTGTTGGCAGGTCTCTTACACTATATTAAACCTAAGTGTATTGTAGACATAGGAACGCACTACGCTACTGGAACGCGTGTTATGTGCGATTTCGCGCCTAACGCTGATATTCACACGTTTGATCTCGCCCCGTGGGATACATTTGAGACTACATACTTAACATCTGCCGATTTTGTTAGTAATGGGGGTCGAGTAGTTCAGTACTTAGATGATTTAAGTCAAGTTGCGGCGTTTGAAAAACATAAAAAACTTATGAATGAGGCTGATTTTATTATGTGCGATGCACCTAAAGATGGTGTTTTTGAAGAAAAATTCTACAGGTTGCTAGCTGGTTTGCAACTTACAAAAAAACCTCGTTGGTTGTTCTTAGACGATATTCGTTTCCCTTCTGAGATGCTTAGCTGGCGCAGGGTTCAAAGTCCCAAAATTGATTTAACTTCTTTCGGTCATTTTTCAGGTACTGGTTTAGTTGACATATCTGAGGGTTTAAAGTTTTATGATTGACATAGCTTATTTTGTTTAAAATGCCTTTTTATTCGTCGCATCCGGCTGCTGGATGTCTCTTCAATAAATTAAAAACCGTTTTAGACGCAAAAAATATCTCGTCGTTTGCTCTTAGTAAAACGGCTGACTTATCACCAACGACCACACGGCGTATCTACACAGATACAAAGTATATACCGTCGCCGGATGTGCTTGAAAAATTATGTTTATCACTTTATTGTAATCCTGGCGATTTACTGGGTATTCACAGTAAAATGGACTTATCTGTAGCAGTGTGTTCAGGTGTTTAGTCAAGCCGATTACGAGTTAGCTGCTCGAGTTTTAGGGCTTCCAGTACCCCAAACTCCTGCTGAAATGGCGGCAGCCGCACCAATTACGGCTCGAGTTGTTCGTGAATTCGGGCGTGGGCTTCCTCCTATGCCTGGGATGGAAGAAGAAGGAATGTATACAGGAGCTACTCGTTCGCTGAATGCATACCCTAATAACACTCAGCCTATGCTCCGGGCTCAATTATCATCGCGATTACGTACAGAACCCGAACGTCCGCACGAAGATAACTACTTGATGGAGCTGATTTCTCAGCTAGATCCTGAAGAGTTTGACTTGATTATGGATTTGTTGATTAAACTTGCTTCTCAGTCTGATGAGCACATGGATATGTTATCTAGCCAACGTCCTGCAGAATACGATACACCTAATTTAGGCGCCAATTATTCGATGTTGAATGCGCCTTCATCTAGCCACATCCCTCCTTCGCAAGAATATCAAACTCTTTCATGACAAACCTAACGCCTCGCCAACAACAACTTCGGGAGCGTGATGTTAGAAACTTTGCTCCTGAATTAGATCCTAATGCTTTTATGAGCATGTACATAGAAAGTAATTTTCCTCAGACAGTTGCGTATCCTTCTTCGCAACAACTTGCTCTAGGATTAGTGAATATTAAACCGGAAAATCCGCTAAAATCAGTGAAGAAACCGCTCAGCGGGACTCAATATGACAACCCCGGAGGTGTGTAATGGCTAGAGTTACTCGTTCAGGTGGACAGACAGTTTCTGGCGGCGGTGGTGGTGGTGGTGCCGGGCGTGGTCTGCTTGATGCTTTTATTGCAGACTTTATTCTTGATAAAGTAGGAGGAGGCTTCGTGCAGAGTGTAATAAACCCTGGTGGTGGAGGGTTAGTATCTCCTCCTATTCCTGCCGCACAGGGTTCTAAATATAATCTTACTGCGCCTGATATTATAGCTATTCAACGCCAAGTAGATGACGAGAACTATCGTCGTGCATCGACCAATGCAGCAGCTAAAGCGTTAGGACAAGACGAACCTTTTAAGAAATATTTAAACGCTGATAAAATTATTAAAGATATGGTATACACTAATCGTCTATTAATGGAAGAAACTGGTGCACGGGAACGTATGCTGGCAGAAGTTGGGGCAAGGGGTCTTGTTCAACAAGCACAAATAAGGGCTGAAGGTGATACAGCTCGTCAGACTATAGGTAGTGCGCTTGAGACTGCTCGAGCGATAGAGACTGAGTTACTCCGAAGACCTGTCGATCCGTCTTTAGCTGAGCTCGCGAGGCCTATCTGATGTTTGCTCTTCCTGCTCTTCCTGCTGTTGGAGCTGCTGTGGGTCCTCTTCTTAGACTTGCTGGAGGCTTTGCTATACCTGTAATTGGTGGGTATTTAGGTTCTAAGTACGCTGAAGGACAAGCAAAACCTTCAAAACCAACAGTCACTGTGCCTCCTGTAGGATCTGAATCTTCTACGGGAAGTGTTCTGCCTCCGGGAAGTGTTACGCCTCCTGCCCCAGAGTTACCTCCCCCGGACAGAAATAATGCCCCCGGTGATCTTGGGGGCAGTTCTGTAGCAGACCAGCTTGTGCTGATTAAGTATGGCGACGAGATGGCAAGGAGACAAACGGAAGAAGCAAGAAAGTTTTATCCTACAAAGCTTGAATATGATTTTCAAGACTACAAAAGAAAAGCAGATATTGCTGGTCCACAAGCATTCCGACTTTCACAAGAAAAAACTTTTAGAGATACCCAGCGGGACACAATTCTCGCGTGGCAAAAAATAACCGAAGCAACCATAAACAGGGATACACAACTTGCTTACGGCATGATGAACTTAAGTGCAACATTAGGAATGCCTAATCCAAATGTTTTAGCTGCTTTAGCTCCTTATTCACAGCAGGCAACTGCCGCCTTTAAACCCGGGTTACCCGTTTTCTAGTTATGGCTTTTCTTCCTGCACTTGCTGGTGGTTTAGGGGCAGGCCTAGCCTCTGGAGGTATTGGTCTACTCGGAAGCTTGTTTGGTGGCGGTGGCGATAAAAAGGCCAGCAAACAGGCTGCATATGATCAAAATTGGATGGCCACGCAGACTGCACTTGGCGGTGGCGGTGGCGGTGGAGGCGTTACAGCTGCACCCATAGACTACTATGCACTGTTTGGAGCTCAAGCAGCAGCAGCAAATAATCCACTGACTGCAGCAATGCAAGGTCTTGCGACCCTAACAGGTGCCTATGGCGGTGCTTTAGGTCTTGAAGGAAATACGATTGCTAGTAGTCAACTATCTGTTTTAAAAGAAGCTCTAGATCAAGCTCAGAAAAAATCTGCAACACAAGCTAGTATCACAGCTGCCGCCGCTGGAGCTGGAATTGACACAACAAAAAATCTTGCAGCTGCAAAGCTTTCAACTGAATTAGCTGGGCCAAATTATTTAGCACAAGCTGGGTCTGCTAGTCTTGCCGGTGAAAATGAACTAGCAAAAACATTAGCGCAATCTAATATCGGGCTAAAAACACTACAGGAACAAACAAGAGCTGAGATAGCTGCACAACAAGCAGGTGCAGTTGCTAGTGCTTTCAAAACTCGAGCCAATACAGAAGGCAGCTTAGCTCTTGGGTCACAAGGCCGTGAAACGGCGTTGCAGCTGGAACAAGCTAGAACTCTTGGGGATCTTACAAAGATTAAAGCTCAAACCAAAGCGCAGCTTGCAATAAAACAATTCGGAGCAAATCAAGCTTTAGCTGGACAGCGATTCTTCGCGTGATTAAAGCAACTATTGGGGACTCAACCACGGTTGGTTCGTGGCTAACTTCGCTTAACAAAGCGCAACGAGATTCTTTTACATACTACGCAAAAAACAGCGTAAGCGATATTGAAGCTTATCTTTATGCTCGGTTTTTAACACCCAACTACACCGGCTCGATATCTGACATAACTGCTTGGGTTCAAGAGAAATATCCTAAAAGCGACTTACGTAAAGATCTATTAGTTGAAATAGATGCGTTAAAAGTTGACTTAGATAACGTCAGACAAATGACGGTAGCAGGTATGTTAGATTATGCCACAGCTGCTACGAAAATTGCAGTCCTTCAAAAAGAACTTCGTAGTCACATTCAAGCTGTTCGTCAGTTAACGGACGGCGTTGACCGTCGAGGTTTATTACTTGCCGGAGCAGATCGTTGCCTGCGTGAACTTCTTAACAGTTTTCAAGACCAACCCACGATGAGCTCCTTGATTGACGATGCTGCAATTGTTGTCTGGAGCACGATTGAACGAGAAGAGAAAACTTAAACCGGACTCAACAAAGACAAAACGTTAACCACGGGTGTTCTGAAAATACCTATAAAGCAATCGTTCACACCTAAGGACATCACAAGTTCTTCTTCATTTTCTATAAAACAACCAAAAGGCAGTATACAAGCTGGTTGATTAGATATATCGTTGCCTACACAATCAGTCCAAGTTATAAGTTCGTCTCGTGTCGAACCCACAAAAAGAGGTTCTTTCATCATGCGTGTAATTTTTGTTTGTTTCTCATCAAGTGTGTATGCACCCAAGGAGTAAAGCAAGTAAGGTCTTTTATCTAATTCATACACCATGTATTTCCAGTGGAAAAACACAAGCCACTCATCGTCGACAAGAACAGGCGCCGTGGAGTTAAAAGTTGGGTGTTCGCCTGTTAATGTTTTTAGACAAGACGAGTCAATAGTTTTATCAGGTTTTCCAGGTGACTTTATAACTAAAGGGATTGTTGAGTACAAAAGCTTTAGTTCTGATTTGTCGGTGTAGAAACACCAGTTCTTTTCGGAACCTCCGTCTTGTAAATTAGTGCCTATATCGGGAAACAAGCAGTCGGTTAGGTTGCCAAACTTGTTTATGCTTCCGACGCAGATTTTAGGAGTCTTAATAAGCGTGTGTTTTGTTGTGTCCCATTTACTTGCATACGTGCTTGTTACAAATTGACACTGCAGGTTATCGTCAGGGCTTATAAAAAGCCTGGGATCTTCGTAGCTAAGTCTGTGTTTAGCCGGTCGTAAATTTCGTGCCGCACAAATTGAATCATCCCCTACGAGTTCTCCGACATAAAGATCCGTAGGCGTGTTGTTATAGTAAAAATATTTGTTGTCGTGGCGGAAGACAAACGGTTCAGGCTGTGTTCGCCATGCGATTAAAGTGGAGTTTTTGTGTTTTAAAATACAGGGACTGAAGTTTGCTACGTTTCGCTCAGGCAAACCATTGGTTATCCGTGTAAACGTCCCACCAATATTTCGTGCTTGTTCGTAAACAGAAGGGTATCCACTTGTCGTTGGGGTAAAAACAGTCTTAACAGCCCGGTTGTGATACGTACGATAGCGGTGAAACTGTAAGCTCATTTTGAAATTTCCTCCATTGCTTTCTGGAAACCTTCAGCAATTTTGTCCCAACGGTACGAAGGGTTGGTTGTTACTTCAAAACAGTCGTTTGCTACTTTCTCTGCAAATTCTTTATCTCTGTACAAGTCCCCCATCTTGTTGGCCATATCTTTAATGTCTACGATACCTCGTTCGACACCTAGATCTTTATCGTATATCCACGCTGCTACGTCAGCTAGTAATGCTTTGTTTTTCCACACTTCGGCAAACGACGTGTGGTTTGGTAGTACCTGCGGCTTTTTACAAGCTGCGTGTTCAAACGGAACTAGGCCCCAGCCTTCTCCGTTAGCTGTATTGATTCCGATATCACAAGCATTGTAAATTAAATTAAGTACGTCGTCTGGCGGCGCATTGCAGTAATCAATATTGGTTGCCGTCATTAGTAGCCTTTGGTCTGATTTAAGTCCTCGTCGTTTCATTTCGGTTTCAAACAAGGCACGGATGTCCCACCCAAGATCCTTCTCGCTCATATGCAAATAGAGCATTGTATCTTCTTTATCTATTGCAAATTCCGCAAAAGCTTTTATGGTCAGGTCTATTTGTTTCCTTGGTTGGTTTCGATTGGCGTTTAGAACAATGAATTTATCTTCTGGTAATTGAAGTTGTTGACGAACCTGTGCTCTGTCTAGAGGATAGAACTTGGTTGTTTCTACACCGTGTGGTATTACGCCGAGCATCTTAGGTTTAACGCCTAATTGCATTACCCTTTGCGCTTGTTCGATTGTAAACGTGATTGCGAAATCCCAATCTTTAACAAATCGCATATGGCTTTCGATATACCACTGAGAGTCCAATGGGAAATAAGCTATAAACTTAAACTTATACTGTGCTTGCAGTAGATGTACACGCTCCCATACTTGGTTAACAATCCAAATGTCATTTAAGCAAATTATAAAATCTGGTTTTTCAGCAGTAATGATTTCAGGTAGTCGTCCGATACCAAATCGATCCTGTGGGTTTTTAGCTGCGGCAGGATAGACCTTGAAAGGAAGATCATGAGGATCACCCGTATAATTTATTCCTACAGCAACAATCTCGTTGTTTTTTTGTAAATGCTCTAGAACACTGTGTGTAACTCTAGCAAACCCAGTATTTGAAAGGATATCACCGTACCACAGAATTTTCGCCATTTGGGGTTAGAATCTTGCTATCAGTATACAGACAGTTTCACTTTTATGCCTAGTCGTGAAACTTTTGCTTATCGTCGCGCTCTACAAATGCGAGCGGCGAAAGCGTTTGATAGCGACACTCCAGTGTTGGATACTATTTTTACGCGAGCAGCTAACGACTTTCAAACGTTCTGTACGTTGCTTGATAAACCACCAGCAAAGCACATGCTAGAGTGGTACTCACATTTGATCACAGGTCAGAGTAATAAGTACTTATTAGATATTGCAGGACAAAATCTTGATATACTATCCCCGAGAGGCTCAGCTAAGTCCACCGTGCTCAATATGTTCACTGCATGGTGTATAGGACGCCATACAGCAGCAAAAATGCCGCTTCAGATTATTTACATTTCCTACAATATCAACACTGCAATACCTAAAAGTCGAATTATTAAACAAATTGTTGATTCAACTGAGTTTAAAAAAGTATTTCCCACGTGTCGGCTCAAACCAGGTATGCAGAGCGATGTGGGTTGGTCGATTGATTTTGATTATGCGGGCATATCGCGAGTAGGTGATGAAGAATTCACACTACGCGCTGCAGGACTTAGAGGTTCAATCACATCAAAACGCGCACACTTGTGTCTTACGGGTGATACACTAATCTTGACAGATCAAGGCGAACAGCCAATTAAAAAAATTTATGCAGACCCAGGACGCTTCCAAATTGCCGTCAGAAACTCAAAAACACATCAAATTGATTGGAGCGACGTGGCAGCAGCTACACGGCGTTGTTCCTCAAAAATTGTTCGAATTAGAACAACAGATAACCGTTATATTTCCGCAACTCCCGAGCACCCTTTCCTTACGACAGACCAAGGGTACGAATGGGCGGGAGATATTAGTACAGGGCAAACCCTTATCGGAGTATCCGCCTGCGAATCACCTAAAAGTTTGTTTAAGTTGCGGTCAGGAAAAACAACGCACACAAAGAATCTGTACAACTTGTTGGCAAAAACTAGGAAAATTTCAAGTAGAGATTCAGTGCCCCTGTTGTCAAGAGATATTCACGGTTATGTCTTCCCGTTTAGCTCAGAGATTAAGCACCGATCAAAAAATTCTGTGTTGTTCTCGGACTTGTGCGGGGCAGCTGAAGCAAATTTTAAAACCTCAGGTGTGCCTGTATTGCAACACAAGGTTTCGTCCAACATCGCACACGACACAGTTTTGTTCTCGCCAGTGTGCAGATTTAAATCATTCCAAAAAAATGACCGGTGTGGACAACCCAAATTACCAACATGGGGGTTATATAGGAGACTTCAAAAAATTGAGGAAGATAGTTTTAAATCGGGACAGTTTCATCTGTGTAGGTTGCAATACGAAGGAGAAGAAGTTATCTACAAAAGACGGGACAGTGCGAACAAACCTATGTGCTCATCACATAGATCACGACCGGTCAAACAACAATCTTTGCAATCTTATAACGCTTTGCCGTCAATGCCATGTGGCTCACCATCAAATTACAGACAAAGCTGGGAAACCCTCACCGTTTCCGGAGTTGAAAAAATTAGCGGAGGAACGCACATTGTTTATGACCTTGAAATAGATCATCCAGATCATAATTTTATTGCGAATGGGTTTGTTGTCAGCAACTGTTTCATCGATGACCCCATCAAAAGCAGTGCGGACATTCGAAATCCTGTGATCCGTGAAGAAATGAACAACAACTGGTCTTCAGTTATTGCACCTATTATTTTTGAAGGAGGCAGAGCCATCTGTTTAGGAACTAGGTTTCATCCGCTAGACATCCATAAAACAATGTTTGTACCGGATCGCGGGTGGAAACAAGTCACGCAAGAAGCTTTGACTTATGACGACCAGAGTGAACCTGAAAGTTATTGGCCAGAGCAGTGGAGTGTTGAGTATTTATTAGGACAGAAAGAACTTGATCCTGTTGCTTTTGCTTATCAGTACCAACAGCAACCGGTGATGACTTCGGATCTAGTCTTATCGCCAGACTTACTTGTGAAAGGTGATGTTGTAACTGAGTTTGATTCACTTGCGGTCGGTGTGGATTTATCGGCTAGCAAGAGTGAAACATCAGACTATACTGCGTTCGTCTTGGGCGGTAGGTTAAAAGATAAGTATTATATTATTGACGCACATCAGATTCGGACTATAGGAAACCTTGAGAAGATAGATCTATTGTGTAAGATGTTGGTCGAATGGGGCATACTTACAGAAGATGCGGCAGGAGAGTTTTTTCCGACTTACTCAACTTGTACACTGGTTGTTGAGTCAGTTGCTTACCAAGCCTCGCTTGCTGCAGATCTTCGACGCATTATGTTGACTGATAAAGGACTAGGTAACATACACATCCACGAGGTCAAAGGATTCCGTGGTGATAAGGTGTCTCGGTTTAGGGGAACATTAGGTTTATTAGAAAATAAAAAAGTGATATTTAATCGGTATCGAAAATTTGATCTATTGTTTGACCAACTAGTTAACATAGGTGCTACATCGCATGACGACTTACTAGATGCATACACTCACTTAGTTTGTTTTCTTCAACGTCGCGGTAACTTTGAAATGGAGTACTAATGTCAAACAAATTTTTCGTTGCTGTTACAGCACATAATCCTCTAGAGCGGTTTGACGTGCTTCTGGAGACGTTACGAGCTTATAATAAAATTCCAGGGCACAAAGACTTTTACATTTTTATCGATTTTGAACACAAGCAGGATAAAGATATAGTTTTTGACCTGCTCGAACCTAATTTAGGTGCTTGCGGTTTAAATATCGTTGTTGCGGAACCTGAATACACAGGTTTTAGTTTAACTTGGGCGCACAAACCTCTTTTGATACAAGCCGTTCAAGCAAAAACGCATGATTTTTATGTATATACAGAAAATGATATGCTTTTCACACATAAACATTTTGACTATTGGGTGTCTTGGAAAGATAAGTTAAAGGAGTTAAACCTAGAACCTGGTTTTTGTCGCTTTGAGCGTTTTAATGAACGTTCCATACCCTTTGATAACTACCGAAGATGGGAGTTAAACGGACTTACAAAATCCGTGTGGGGCGAAAGACCGTATAAAGCTCAAACTTTCATAACGCCTTGCGATGATTTTGTTTGTTTTGTATCTCTAGGTAATCCTTATATGGGAATGATGATACTAGATCAGGATATGGCTGATGAATACATTGTTTCTAACAGTTGCGATCCTATAAAAAGTTTTAACTTGACGAAATTTCGTTGTTGGCCGATCGCTGACAGAAGTTCTATGGGACTTGCTTTTGAAAAACTTGATTTTGAACAGGAACACCGCCGTGTTGTGCCTTTGACTAAGGAACGAGGTAAAATCCGCATAGCCCCCTGCGGGCTGCTTGAGCACCTAGACACAAAATACAGTAAAGTTTTGTCTACAGAAAATTTATCTTTGTTAGATATAACTCAGATGTTCAGCGTGTAGTCTGTGACCCAATCCGATGCTTTCTTATTCAATGAATTTGATTCTATGGAACCTCTAAAAACTTCAGAAGATCCAGTCAACAGCCCATCGCACTATACACAAGGTGCTATCGAGTGTATTGATGCCATTGAGTCTGCTTTAGGTGTTGAAGGGTTTAAAGCGTACTGCCGTGGAGCTTGTTTGAAGTACTTATGGAGAACTGAGCATAAAAACGGTATCGAGGACTTAAAAAAATGCGCGTGGTATTTGAGACGTTTAATAGTTATTTGTGAAAAATACGATTAAACTTAGAAAAAACTGGTCTCATGGATATTAGAGCTTTCGGGTCTGTTTATGGACAAAGTTCTACTTTGCCTTATGCCTCTGGTTTTGGTTGGTATCCTGCTTTAAATAGAAAAAACTTTGCTTGCTGTAGAGGTCTTTTTATTGAGGCTAAAAGTGGGGGAGGTAAAGGATTTTTAACGGTTGAGTTAGCTGACGCTCCTGGTCAGCACTTAACTGCCACAAATATAGCTGGAGATTTACTAGTTCCTATAGCTTGTTCTGCTTTAATTAGCGGTTCAGTCGAAGGTGTTTTCGTTCTTTACTAATGAACTCTTTTAACAACGCTGCTTTTGGGTTTTCAAAAAACTATCAAGAGCAAATGAACGCCGCTGATGCGCAGCGTCGAGCCAATCAATCGGCTGATTCAGCATTTGCTGAAATGTCGGCGGAGGATGAAACGTCACTAACAGGTCAGCCACAGCCATCTCTGAATCCCGGTGGGTATTCTGCCGATACAAATTCTTCAGAATTTGATCAAAATACAAACGCAGATGTAAATCTTTTGACAAGAGCTAAGCGTCGTGCAGCTAAATATCTAGGACAGAGCTAAGCTACTATAGTGGCACCCGCTCAGGCGATCTATGCTTATCGATTGCTTTCCGTATTTTAACGAGAAAGAACTACTAGAACTCCGTATCAGGACTCTTGAAGATTACGTTGACGGATTTTTAATAACAGACGCCAACAGAACGCATCGGGGTGATGAAAAGCCTTTTACCTGCGTCGATACTCTTAAAGAACTCGGTATCGACGACAGTAAAGTTCAAGTCTTACACGTTGAACTACCTTCTATTGAGGAAGCACCAGATCCGTGGTTGCGTGAGCGAGCCCAGCGCGATGCTTTAGGTGTTGGGCTTCATATGTGTTCAGACGAAACGTTCTTTATTTGCTCCGACTGTGATGAGCTAGTCAATCCTCTTAAATTAGATAAGCTAAAAACCGCAGCTGAAACTTCAAAGCAAGTAGTGCGGGCTAGCATGTCTATGCACTATGGACGCGCTGATCGGCAGTTAATAACTCCTGATGGTGTTTTGCATGAGTGGCAACGAGCTTTTGTTTCTACGGTTGGTTTTTTAAAGAAACACAGCACACTTTCCGTAATGAGAGAGAGCCAGGATAATCTGTATCTAGGTGAAAGAGATTTTGGTTGGCATTTAAGTTGGATGGGTGACGGTGTCCGACGAAAGAATAAACTCAGATCTATTGCTGAGTACTATATGTGGGACACACCAGACATACAGCGCAGATGTGACATGTTTGAACCCCAAGAGGGAAACCTCGATATGCTGGGGCGTGACGATCACTTAATTACCACTTATCCTTTAAGCGCTCTGCCCTCAAAATTATTTGAGTTGGAGCGCGTCAAAACCTATCTCCTTCCTGAAAATGTTAATTGATTGTTTTCCTTATTTTAACGAACGCGAGTTACTTGAATTACGCATTTCCTTATTAAAGGATCATGTCGATGGTTTTTTAATCGCAGATGCGGACCGAACTCATAGAGGAGAGCCAAAGGCTTTTACTTGTGCCGAAACCATTAAGGAGTTAGGTTTACCTGCTGATCTGATCGAGGTTATCCACGTCAAACTTCCGCCTGTTGACGAAGAACCGGATCATTGGGTTCGCGAGCGTGGACAACGTGACGCCCTTGGCGTTTATCTCGCAGAAATGCCAAAAAATGCTGTTTTTATTTGTTCTGACTGTGACGAACTCCCTAACCCAGCAAAATTTGAACAGATAAAAACTGAACTTGAGGCAAATCCTGATGCAATTTTAGGTTTGGATATGTCCATGCACTACGGGAGGGCAGATTTACAGCTCTGTACTCCCCTTGGTGAGCTTTTTCACTGGCATTGTGCAACGATCTGCACTGCAGGCAGACTTGCTTCATTAGGATCTATAACAAATGTTCGTCGTCAGACTACACGTAAGGTAATAGGAGACCGTGATGCTGGGTGGCATTTAAGTTGGATGGGTGACTCTGAAAGGAGACTTAAAAAACTTAAATCTTACGCACATTGGGAGACCGATATGCCTACTGTTGTTGAGACCTGTAAGACATTTGAAGCGGTACCTGGCAATATAGACATGTTGGGTCGAGAAGATCATATGCTTACTGCGTTTCCAATGGAAAATTTACCGCTAGAAGCGGTTACACTGGAAAGAGTCAGAAAGTATCTTCTTCCAGATGACTAATAAAATGCCCGCTGAGCTCTTGAAAAAGTTTCAAGAGAAAAATCAAGGAGACAAAGAATCAAAGGGTGGTGAACCCCGTGGCAAAGAAGAATCACGTAAGAGGGCTTTAGCAAAAGCCCGTAAGGCCAAACAGATGGCAGCCAAGAAGTAATCTTTAATCGTTTTGTCCTTAACTTGAATGTCTGCGAGCTCAACTGAGACCAGAAAACGGTTTAATGAGATTCTGGAGGCTTCACGCACCCAGGATCGAAGCAACCAATCGGCCACGATGGTTGTTTTAAGCCATTTACAGCAGATGACTCTTCTTATGATTAAGAAGGGTGTAACATTCTACTGTGATCAGGATACGTATAAAAGTCGTTCAAAGTTTCTAGACAACGTTATAAAACTGAATAAAATTGATATTCGATTTCCTTCGATTATCAGGAATTTCTTAATTGATGGTGCTGGTCTCTTTTATTTTCGCCCTGACCCAAAGTTAAAGTACCAGATTTACTTTTTTAACAAAAATCAATATCGTGTTTATCACGATGTAAACGGCGAAGTAGAAGAAGTAATCATTATCTACAGCTATAAAGTTAAAAACAGTACTTTAGGTCTACCTAGTAATGCGTACGGACAAAACAAACGATACGTTCGACTTTCTATTACAGCTGAGGAGATTAGTGAGGTCGAAACTGATAGTGAATTAAGTTTTGAGCTTGAACCAGGTGCAATTTTAACTCCAAGTAAAAAAAGACCTAACATGCTTGGTTTTATACCAGCTGTTGAGGTATTAAACAAACCAAACGCAAGCGGGACAGAAGGAGAAGGCGAGTTTGATCCTTTTATGGAGCAGATTGTTCTCCATGATCAACTTGCACGGAACATTTCTAAAAATATTGAATTTTTTGGTAATCCAACGTTAATTAGTTCCCGTCCCCGTAGTGATCTTGTCGAAGCGTCAGATAGTCAGTCAACTTTTAGACCTACGATCAGCAGTCAGAGTGGTTTTTCTGGAGTCGATAGCCCGTCGACAAGAGTAAGTGAACCTTTCGGCGCCTCGATGGGTGGTGGCCTGCGTGTTCCGCGAATTATTGCGAACGTAGAACCTTCCGATCGTGTGGGCTATATGACACCTGACCCCGTTAACGGGGACATGAGCAGATATCTTCTGTTGTTAAGAGAAGAGATACGTACTGCACTTGGCGGTGTTGACGAAATTTCAATTTCAGCCGGGGCTACTGCGACTGAAATTAAAGGTTTGATGGGTCGAGCGCAGGCCACGGCGTTAAGAAAAAATAAATCATTCCTTGTGTACGGCTTTAATCGTCTTTTAGAAATGATGATTTACCACCAAGAATTAATATTTCGAGAGTCATTTGTAGCTGCTTCCGGGTTGAAAGAACCAAAACCTCCGACAGAACAAACACCCGAAGCAATTGAAAAGTATCAAACTGCAAACGTAAAGTTTGAAGGAAAGTTAGAGCAGGTGATGAAGATGGCTCTAGCAGAGAATAAAGTACCCCGTGGGGTTATTGGACTACCAGAGGATGGTGATCGTACAGTTACTTATAGATATCAAGGTGATGTTTATGAAGATACCGCTTACGATGTAAACCAAAAATCTATTGTTGTTCGTAACCTACAAGAGCTGGGAGTTGATAGTATAGAAGCGTTGAAGTTCTTATTTCCAGAAAAAACTGATGCTGAACGGGCTGAGATGTTGAAGGGTTTCCCTTTCCGTATGGTTCAACAAACTCAGTCAGCTATGCAACAATTTCTGGTATTATTACAACAGATGTTGCAATCTCCTCATCCGCTTGCGCCTAACCAACCGCTTGCAGCTGATCCGAGATTGAATATCACTCCGCTAATCTATAGAACTTTCGACCATCTCGCGGAAGAACTAACCTACTCGGGTAGCTATGAGCCAGCAGATCCAAGCTTCGACCCCGAGCCCGGTCTCCCAGGCAGTAGCCTCGGACCAGGGCTCAACCGCTTACCCCCAGTGGGTAACCCAAACGCCTACCCCGGCGGTAGCTTCGGCAGCTACAGCCCACTTGCCGTCGCCGGGAATACCGACTACGGGGCCTACTACCAACAGCCAGTACAACCAGTTAACGTCGCCGTCCTCCCCCAACAATCCGTGGGAAGCAGCGATGGGTTCACTGGAGCGGGTGCTTACGCAGATCAACCCGCCGTACCCCAGCCAGGCTCAACCGTCGCCCTACCAGGTGGCACAGCCGCAGGTTACTCAACAGAGCAATCTGGCTTCACAGGTCCAACCTTGGGCTTACCAGGCACAGCAGGTAGCGCAGACCTTGCCTACCAGCGTCTCACCGACCCAGGTTTCCTCGCAGACTTCTACGGCCCCACAAAGCGGCCCACACGGTCTAAGCCCCGCAACTCACGCCGTAGTTAATCACTTCGGTATCGAGGCTCCCGGCATTCTCAATCAGTACTCTTGTGCTCTTGAGGACATGCTGATGGATCAGGCGGGTCGTATGGATAATCTCGCACTGCGTCACGACGCTATGGAGACTATCTTGACCAATCCCGATCACTTAGCCAACTATACTGACCGCTTCTTCACTGAAGTCTATCCTGTGGACATTGACTCTCCCGGACAAGGTCAACAGGCTCCCCAGGCTTATCAGCCAAGGTACGATATGCCCGCACCCCCTGCTAATGCCGGTGGGTCTACTCAGGCACCAGCTCCTCAACAACAATGGGAGACTTTTGGTGACGTGATGAATCGCAGCCCAGAGAACGCTTGGCGTTATCTCAGTCAGATTGGGCCCGAAGCTCTTCGCAGCAAGCTCCTGTTCATGGATGCTTCTTAGTAACGTTAGATGGTCGAAATTGTCTCCCTCGGAAACGGGGGAGCTTTTTTTTGCTAATGTACAAGTACCAACTGATTAATTATGAGAGCTTTAGGAACCTTGCGTCGTAAGCCAAGTTTAGAAAAAGAAGTTCAAGAGGTTGTTGTTAATCAACCCCTTGAGGTTGTCACTCCTGTGCTTCCTCCTGCACCCCAAGCTCAAGTTGAGCTGTCGTCTGATTTTGAAGGCTCCGTGGAGCTCAGCTGAAGCTTACGTAATCTTTTTTGGATTTCGTATTCAAAGTATTTTTCAGCTGCGTTAAGCATACGAATTCCGGCATAACCGCAGATAAAAGAGGCCGCGATGGCTTCATTTTTTGTTAATTTAAATTTATCGTGAAAAACTGGACTAATAAATGTAGCTAGGAATAATCCGACAACAGTTGTTTTAACAAGGTACACAACAAGTTTGGATCGCTTTTGTGGGTGCACGAGAGAATCCGTTAAAGAACCCGAAAAACAGGCTATCGAAGCTTCTGGGTCTTCAAAAAATATTGTTAGAAATCTTTCTGCGTTGACCATTAGGATAGATAACTTCTTTACAGATTGTAGAGGAGTAGAATTAATTTATACGCTAAAACAACATGGTTTACACTCCTTTAACAAACTGGCGCTATGATAATAGTCTTTATCACCGAATACAATCGGGACCACAGCGTACAGGGGATAACTTAAACTTAACTGATACATATAAAGTACTATCAAGTGGCTACATGCTGCCTAGTGGAGTTCAGCAAACATGGTTTGGGGTAAACCTTGAAGGCGCTGACTTTGGTTTAATCCCCGTGGGGCCACCAAACATAAGTGGGTACTTGAATACGGAGTGGAGGGCAGTACCACCTGCTATTTCTGGTTACTGGACTAATTATGAAAATACACTGCCTCACGCTTCCGGTTTATTAGACACCTATGTTGGCTTTAGGGCTCAAGGTAGGTACAGCGTTGCTGGTCGCACTGTCCAAACAGCTTTAGGTCCTCAACCTGGACTAAAAGATTTTGGTACGTATACGTGGTTTGGAGCTAGTATTCCTGACAATCAAAATTATGATCCTTTTAAAACACCAAACAGTAATACTCCGTACGAATACGATTCAGATTTAGGTGCTTTTGTAGGTAACGGGATCACAGGCGGTCCCGGATCTTTTCAACGTGTTCGTTATCCTGCTTTAACAAACCCAACAAACGACACATCAGGTTCTCGCGCTGCGTGGGTTTATAGTCCTCCTGTATATTGTCAAGTGTTTACGGAAGCAATTCGTAGTGATTTGCCGGGTCAAATGAGTGTTGTGTCTCGTACTAGCTATCGAGGTAAATCGACAAGATACGTGCCTAACTACGGATCTGTGTACGGTGTGTTAGGTGAAGGTGTTAGAAATATGATCCGTAAAGTAGCTGGTTAAACCACTAAGATTGCGACACGTTTTAGTTATATCAGCAGGATAAAAGGTTAATATAACTCTTGTAGTTTCTTCGAGAATTTATCGATGTTTATCGATAATGATTTTCCGAAGATTCTTGGTGCCGAGCTGTACCGTCCTCACCCCGCATACATCGTTGAGATGGCTGCGGAGCCTGTGGTAGTACATGACTTCAGTAAGCAGCCAGGACAGACTGTGCAGCTTGATCGTTACCGTTTCTTCGGTAACCCTGGCTCCAAAGAATCTCGCGAGCGCACTGCCGAGCAAACAATCGGTACTGCAAACAGCCGCAACATTGTGAAGGACAAGGTTCAGGTGACTCTTAAGGAGTACACCGGCCCTGCTGACCCTAGTGATCCAACTCAGCCAAGCACTTTCAAAATTGCTCGCGAGACTCTGATCACTGCCCAGCGTCTTTTGCTGGATACCGGCAGCCTCACAACTTTCCACCAATCCATTGGTAGCCTGACTTTGCTCGACGACTATCGTCGTTGGCGTGATCGGGTGTTCATCAATGAACTCCTTAAAGCAGTATCAAAGGGTCAGTCTTCTGACACCCAAGGTGGTTACTACTTCCCTGGCGATCTAGCCACTGGAAGTCTCACCTATACCAACGCCGAACAAGCCAAATTCGACGTTAAGGACGACCTTCTGCGCGTGGTGAAGAGCCTGCGTAAGAGGAACACTCCTACCTTCCAAGATGGTTTCTATCGCTGTGTTTGCGATCCTACCTTCTTGATGCACCTGCGTCAGAACAGTGACTTCCGTGAAGTTGCTCGTTACCCTGGCAACGGTCAAATCAACCCACTTATGTCCGGCATGCAGCCTAACGCTGCTCTGTACATGGGTCAGGGCTTCGGTCAAGCTACTTTCGTGGCTGGCGAACCGATTATGCCCACGGGCTTTGTGTTTGAAGGTGTGCGCTTCTTCGAAAGCACCAACATGCCTACACAAACACAGGCTGCTACCATTGCATCCAGTTCACAGAGTTACAACTCTGCGATTGGTATCTTCTTTGGTCCGCAGTCCACTGGAGTTGGCATCGGCGGTAACAACGCCCAAGTGCTACTCAACAACAACGATGACTTCAGCCGTTTCATCATGATGATTTGGAGCCTGTACGCAGGTTTCGAACTTCTGAACGCTGACTTCGTCACCGTTGCCTACTCTTTCGACGCTTGAGGAGGTAACTAAAAATGGCGATCGCTACTAACCAGCTCTCAGTTGCCAAGATTTATCCTGGTAACTACACAAACGTTCTTCGTTACTGGCACGAAGAAAAAACCGTTCAGTATAACAATGCGAACGGTGTTTCCACCAACTTAACCAACCAACCCGTGGGTGGTCCTGTTGGTGTTGTATTCCGCCCTGGTTGGATTGCTCAGCAAGCAGTTGGTTATGTTGACCTGAGCTACCAAGCTCTTGGTACAAACAATCAACTTGAGTACTACACCCTACCTTATGGTTCGGGTCAAAACGCTGCTCAGCAACCCTTCCTCAACGCTAACGTTATCATTCCTTCTCCTGATTTCCATAAGGATATTCGGGCAGATATCACGAATGGCATTATCGTTCCTGCGTCTGGCTACGTTTATCGTGCCTCCTTGCGCATTGACGGTGGTGATCTCGTTAGCTCCGGCGTTGCCGGTGGAAGTGCTTCCCCACAGGTTTCTCTGATCCCTGCTGTGGCTCAAGGTCTGCGTGACAACGGTACTGTTGTTTCTGGTCAGTTTGGTTGTTCCATTACGGGCGCCACTAGCCGGATTGTTAACGGAAGCATTGCTTCTACTAACATCTTCAACAGCAGCAGCTTGTCCGCTCTGGCTAACGCTACTACCTGGAAACTCTTCACCACTGCCAATCTTGGTGGTGCTGCTACTTCTGGTCTTGCTCAAGGTTCGGGTATTTACGATCCTCGCGCTGGTACTGGAAGGCTTTCAGGTGCAAACAAGGCTCTGGCAATCTGCGAAGTTTGCTGGATTCTTCCTGACCAACCCCCCGAGCGTTCAGATCTTGCTCTGCAGCCCGGTGGTGTTATCGAGTCAAGTATATTTACTTCGACTTCACCTTCCTGATCTAATCAGTAAGGGTTCTTACAGCTACCCCTCCTTCGGGAGGGGTTTTTGTTTTGGAATCAAATTATTAATAAAATTTTTAGCGTTTTTTAAATCGTTAACTGGCAAAGTATCAAGCATATGTTTCTTGCGTGGTCTTTATGACTGACCGGAAGCTTTCAGAGTTTGGAATTAAACGAAAAGAGTGCCAAAAATGTGGCGCTACTTGGTTAAATAACGTTCACTATTGGCGTACGGGGGCAAAAGGTAGCGAACTAGACCTTGCGGGCTTGGTTTGTAACCAAACTGACTCCTCTGAGTGCATAAATCCAGCTAAAGGACGTGTTGGAGGCGATACTTGGGAGAAACGAGCTGAATTTATTGAAAAATCTGCGCCAAAACTAAAAACTTGTGATCAATAAGCTTTGTTTTTGCGGTTGTTTAGCCTAAACTACTGTACACATGTTGACTCAGCCCATGACAGCCAGTGTTTATAGACCTAGTGGCGTAAAAATTGAGATACTTTCGACATATGACGAGGGTGATTACTTTATGGTGCGTTCCAATACCACGGGTAAAGTTTTTTTTGCTCATAAAGACCAAGTTGGAGAACTTCTTGACGAAAATGAACCAACTTTAAGTGCTAACCATGTAGGTACAAGGCGCAGCAGACGAAATGTGAAGTCAGAGGTTGAAAAAACTCCGATAATTAAACCTCTACCACCTGCGGACACTCGGATAAATTTAAATACTCTGACACCCGAAGGTCTTACGCAGTGCTTACCAGGCGTGGGACTAAAGACAGCTAAAGAAATTGTTGAACTACGTCAATCTTTACCTGGTGAAAAGTTCATAAAACTAGATCAACTTAACTCAATTAAACGAGTTGATTGGGATGAAGTGTTTGCTACCGGAAGTGTATACGTAGAATAGAAGAACATAAGTTTTCGTATCCGTGGCCCAACTAACTACTTTTGAACTTGAGCAAATTCAATCGTATTTAGCTCAACAAGGGGTTGTTTTTCAGGCAACAACGACTGATGCTACCAAGAGAGAAGTCGTCTATGCCGCAGTTAATCAATTAACTAGAAATCCTGCTCAGGTTTTTGGTTATGCCCTTGACGATTTTAACTTTAGCCGTGTTGCTTATCACTTAGCCTTTAACATCGCAACTGTTCCGGCGGGTGACTATGCTCGTTTGCTCGAAGCTTGTAATAGTATCCCTAGTGAGTTTTATTACGACAAGATAATTCAGCAAATTGAGCGCTGTGAGGAAGCTGAGCGTCTTACTGAGCTTGCTACCGGTAGAGCTACGAGTCGTCAAGAAACAATTCTTGGTGACGTTTCACGTTCCATTAATATTCAGGATAAACGTGAAACAGCTCGCATATGGAGGGAAAACTATTTGTATGAGTGCGATAGGTTAGCGCAACAGCTTTATGTGCCTAACTATCGAGACCCCGTGGCCGCGAGATATCGCTTTGAACGATCAGGTGGAGAGTTTATTCAAGCAATACCTGGACCACCTGATATTTCACGAGCAGACAGACTCTATTTTTACGCAAATTGGCGGTAGACTTACTTTATTAGCGACCGGTTTGTAGCACATGAGCTTAGTACGTAATCTCTCGGATTTTATTCTTCAAGGTGGTTCTGCTGGTGCTCAGCGGTTGCTGAAGCAACTAAGTGGTGGTGCTCAGAACCTAGGTAGAAATGCAGAAAACGTAATAATGGGTGGTCCTCTACCTTTGGCTACTCCGACCCCAAACCCTCGCCGTCTTTTGCCAGATGTGCCACGTCGGTCACCGACATTAACTCCTGCAGATATTCAACGCGCGGATCAAATACGACAAATCGTGCCTACAGTTAGAGCTCGAGAGGCTTTACCAAATATTTCAGGTCCACGTCAAGGTGTAACATCAGCAGATCGAGAACTTGCAAATCAAATACAACAAATTCCAGCTTCTTTTAGGGAAACTACGACTAGAAGACTGCTGCCCAATATGCCCGGGCCACGTCAAAGTGTAACATCAGCAGATCGAGAACTTGCAGATAGGTTAGGGCGAGGGGAAATTTCAGTTCCTCCCGAGGATGCGACGGCTTTATTTGAAAGGTTTAGTGGACGGGATCCTTCAGCTTTTGTTCCCCAATCCCCGAACTCAGCGGTCCGGCTCCTCGTCAACCGGCAGAAGGCGGCAGCTCTTTTTGATAGGCTGCGTGGACAGGCTCCTCCAGCTAGAGATATTCCTGCTTCTGTTCCCGAATACTTACAAGGCACATTTCTTAGACCAGGTCCGGGTGAGATAAAAGGTCCTGGAATGCCTTTAAGGTACCCCGCAGGTACTCAAGCTGTTGGAGGAAGAAAGCTTGGTAACACTACATACGGTGAGGGCGTTGAAGCTAATCTTGGTGCTTTTCTAGGTCCTGTACCTCCTCCAAATAGACTTAATGTCATGGAGGCCATTGAACAGGGTATTCCTCTTACTCCCCGAGCACCTGGTGGTGAAGTTCGCGGGCCATCTTTTTTTCCTGAACTTGATCCTTTTACCGGTCGCATTGAAATAGATCCACGTATCAATCCTTACCCTACAAGTCGAGTTGTCTTAGACACGGCTGGTAATGTCGTTGAAGATATATCATCTTTAGCTGCTAGACCGTCAAGGCCTCAGCTCAATATCGTTAAGTCTTACCCTAAAAGTCAAATGGGTCCATTCCCGGCTGGTAATGTCGTTGATGACCCTTTAGTCAGCGACCTCGTAAGACGAGGGGCTGATGCTGTAGTTGATCCTGTTACAAAAGCTACACGTAATGCTACCGGGGGCATTCAAATGGGTGATTTAAACACACTTATAGACGTATTACGTAATAATCCTATTAGAAGTGTCGGCGCTCTTGGAGGCGCTGGTCTAGCTGGCTTTGGGTTAAGTAGTGTCATAGGAAACATGATGCGCGGAGGTGAAGGCTCGGCTCCTCTTGATCTACAAAGTGAAACAAGGACCCCTCCTGGAGAGCCCGTGGTTACTCCTAACGGAATTAATCAACCAGAACAACCCCCTGTGCTATTTGCTGATAATGACGGCACTCCCTTAGGTTCCGTAGGTTCTCCTGAACAAAGTCAACCTATGCCTCGTCGATCAGATCCAACTGCCCCAGCACCTGTAATTACTCGAGGTGGAGATCGCGCAAGTGAGATGCGTGAGCAGTTAGCTCAGTATTCACCTCGCGCCGCCGCTGTAGATAGAGCTATGGAACCCCGTAGCCCTGAGAGGTATAAAAGTGCAGAGGATTATTACGCTGCGAGAGCTGCCTATGCGAATCAAGCTCCTGTAAGGCAATCGTTGATGAAGTATGCAGAAGGAACAGGTTCTAGTCCTGCTGAGTCAACTGCCTTGCGGACGTGGGCTCAAAGCTACCCTGCTCTAGCTTACGAAATGCAGCGTCGCAGCATGGTTAACCCTGAAGCTAACCAACAAACTCAACAGTCCGTAACGACTACGACCATTACAACTCCAATGGGGACAAACAATCAGGCTAATGCCGTTGGAAACGCAGAAGCCACTGCTCAAAGTGCAGTAGCTCCAACTCAGGGAAGTTTCGACTTACGTAGTGCCACCACACCTATGGAACAACCTGTACTTACTCCTGCTGAAGAGTTCTTGCAGCGCTTAAGTGTTCCTCAGCGTGATCAGATGATGTATTACTGATAACGAGTTAAAATGTTGTTCTCGGAGGTTATCTAATGAGCTACTCTTTCTCCCCTAGTTATGGTTTTGATACTGCTTATAACAGGCCCTTACAGGGCAATATAAATGACTATACCGGCAAACGTTTTATCAATCCTCCTCTTGGTTATACAACTGACGTTTTCCGAGACGTAGAGCTCCCGGTTCCTGGCTCGGAATTTGGAGTTGCTAGACGTGATGAGTCTGGTTTATTTAATTTTGTAGATAAACTTGGAAACATAGCTCCAGGTGTAGCAAATGCTTACAGGGCTATGAGGGGTTTTCCTGCTAATCCTGCTTTTGAACCACAAGGTACTCGTTATGCAGGGGATCGATTAGGTCGTGTAATAGCTGATCGTGAAAATCGCCGTCGAAATCAACCTATGCGAGAACTACCAGGAGCAAGAGACGTAGCACAGGCCGTGGCGGAGTCAGATTTTTCTCCCTTTAACACTGCTATTCTTCGTGAGGCAATTGCATCACCCACTGCTTTGCAACGGCTGTTTACTGGCGGGGTTGCCTCTACAATAGATCCAGTTCGTACCAGTGTGGCTTTAGCTGGGTCAGAGGACCTGTCTCAAATCGCTGCACTTCCGGCTGATTACTACTCTTCCCTTGTTTCCTAGGATCTAAATCATGAGCTCTACAAGCACCAACAAACAACCTTTAATGGTTGATAGGCCTTTTCTTAGAGGCGCCAAAGTTAATAACGGAACTACTGTTGTAACTAATACAAGTAGTCCTGATTTTGGTGACTTAATTCAATTGGTTCGCGTTGGAGATCTTCCCTCAGAGGACGGAGCTCTTGTAGAGGATATTTTTGTCGTATCAAATGAAGGCTACCCAAATAGAGGTGGTGTTCGATCTGCAGCTTTTGGTGTTTATATCTATGCACCTAACCAAGCTGCTCCTTCTACCTCAGCTTCTCTTTTGATAAGTAAGTTTGAAGTTGGTCTATCCGGCGATACAGAAGGTTTGATTCAACGTGTAGAACTCCCCGCAACCGTTGCCCCCACACCTCAAACTGGGGACACTAACTTAGTTCGCCCGATTGAAATTGGTAAGTCTGAAGCTTTGTATTTAGAGAAAGGATATATTTTGTGTGTAGGTTACTTAGGTAACGGACCCGCCGCTGTCTCCGGTGGCTTAAGTGCGTCAGGTCTTTCGATTTTTGCGCAAGGCGGTTTTTATTGATCCGTGGCTCGTAAAAAGGGCTCTGATGATTTTTTGCCTAATGGTCCAAGACCACTTGGTTCTTTTAAACCTATTTCAAATATTATTGGATCTGATAAAAAATCTCAGCTCTTACGTCCGTTACCTTTTAAGCGTAGATTTAGACCAGCAATCAATACAAAAGATTTTAGTGTCGTAAGTGAATACAATTATGCTTCTCTCTGGTCACGTTGGCGCCGTGGTTATGAACTTAGCATGTACGCACAAGGAGCGTACAGTGGTTTAATTTATTCGTCTTTTAAATATTACGTCTCAGGCACTGCCGGTGTAGGTGGGTATATACCTGGCTTGTTCTTTGTATATCCGACACTCAGAAGCGATATGCGTATGCACATGGTCGGTATTCGTCCACGAGATACTTTTAACTTCTTGGATTTTGGTATTTCAATTCAATCTGTAACTCAATATGATGAAACGACTTACGCCGTAGTCCTAAGTCAACGATTTGGCTCTCCTATTTCGTATTTTACCGGAGAGGTGTTGTCGAACAGGTTTAATTCTGACGGTACGGAAAAACAATTTGGATATAGTAACTACACAGTTACAGCTGTAGGTTTCAACGGTGTTATTTTAGAACCATCAATAAACCCAGACTTTAATACATTATTTTTATCGTTTGCAGCCGATAAAAGTTGGTCCGTGGTTAATTCCACGACCATTGTTGTACCTGCTACAGGTCCTCCATTAGTTGGTGAATTTCTTACAACAGAAATAAGAGTTCAGTGCTCTTGTCAAGATTTTTTAAACAGAGAAGGTTTTAATTTTTATAATCTCTCAGTTAAACAACGGTATCCCTATACAAGTATATTAAACGTCGATCCTGGTTTTTTCGATGGAGGTCCTAGTGCTTCTGGTCGAGTAAGTCCATCTAATGACTATCCTGGGTACGCTAGAACCTTTGGTTTTATTTATCTAAACAAAATCTACACTATACCTTCGTACGAAGACACAGCCGTCTATTCAGATCCCTCTCTATTTTATTTTCAACCTAAATGGTGTAAACATATTTATGCTGCTTTTTGGGACATGCAACGTAAGTTTAGATTGTTTAATGTCACAACTTCAAGATTACCTCAACCAAATGATGAGCCTTTGGATGAATATTATCGTGAGAAATTTGAAGTTGATTTAGCAAAACAAAATAGTTTTCTAAGACGAGAGGAAGATCTTGTCTGGTGGTCTCGCTACAGTCCTTCTCTTGGAGGGTTACCTAAGCATTTACTTTACGCTGATAAGTATAATATGATTGCAAAAACACTAAATTTTGGACAACTAGACGACTTAACAGAACTTCAGGATACAAACTTTCAACTGTTTACAATAAATGATTTCAATCCTTTAAATCCTGCTGCTTTGCCTCAAGAAACTTATGATGGTGGAACTTACTCTGATGGTGTTGTTATCACAAGCTCTTCTAATATTTTAGACGGAGGTCAGTATACTAATGGTGAACTTGTGCCTCCGAGCTATCCTCCTACATTTATAAACGGAGGAACCTACTAACATGACTTCAACACCAGTTACTTCTTTACTTAAAAGAACCGGTAACGCATCCGATAGACCGAGTGGCAACATCATTGTTAATGGTGAGCTTGCTATGAGTTTTGGTGCGGCAGACCCTGGAGTTTATTTCGAAGATTCTGCTGGCAGCATACGAAAAATCGGTCCCACCGCTTACGGCACTGTAGCTCCTAATGCTGTACCCGTGGGTTTGGCGGGTAACTCCTTAGGGGAGCTGTGGACAGACTCCAACACGACTACGTATTATTTAAAAGTATGGAATGGCACAGCTTGGCAAAAAGTCGGTGCGGCTTTTGCTGATGTAGCTGGAAGTGCAAATGTCACTATTGCTTCTGGTGCTATCTTTGCAAACTCGGCTCTTGTGGCATCAGGTTCGTTTGGATCGATCCTTGCCTCTGGGGCCTTAGGTGCAATTCTTGCTTCTGGTTCTCGTGGTGCACTGTTGGCTTCTGGAGTCGTTACCGCAACCGGTGTATCTTGTTCCGATATTTATACAGGATCTTTGACTGGAACTGGGCCCTCTGGTTCCCTTCGCTACAAAATCGACAATACTGGAACGCCTAGCGGGTTGTACGTAGCCTTTGCTGGCGGGTGGGCTCTAGTTTAACTGTTTCTTAAAGTTGCTTTGAGCATCCACGCGCTCTTAAACATATTGTTAACAATTTCAGCTACAAAGTTTTCTACATCTGGAGCTTCAACTTCTTTAGCCATTTCAACGACGGCTTTACCTAACATTCCGCCTTGCTCTAGATTTTTTAAATAAGTTACTAGGCTGTCGTTTGCTTCGTACGTTTTGGTGTTAGGAAACTTTTTATAGGCGCTTAGTAGCCCGTTCTGGCACATAGGCATTAAGTAATCCATGCTTCTGACCAGTTCAGAGACTGTATCAAAGTCCGTGGTGTGCTGTTCGTATTGTTTTTGTAAAAATTCGTGCAGAGCTAAAAATTGAGGAGACTCAATGTTTAGATGAAGTAGATGCGCTTGCGTGTTTAGCTGGTATAGGTAAGAAGCTAAAGCAACCATGTTGTAGATCAAATTGTCTACACAGTTATCTTTTTGTATAATGACCTCCTGGGTGATCATTTCTTTCTTAGGTGCCTCGACGGCAGCCTGAAGTATATCCGTGATCGAGGAGGTCATTAGGTTTAAGCTCAAAGAGCGCAGGCGGCGCTTTCCTCTATATTAACCTCTTCGTTATCAACTTCTGCTCCGCTTTTCAAATATTCTTGAAGAGAATCTTGATGAATACGGTACAGAGACTTCGCGCCGTTTGGCTGAAGATTAACGAAGATGCCCTTAGGCCAACCACCGGGCTGATTAGATTCGGTGAGAGAGATACGTTTACGTACAAAACCAGCAGAGCAGTTGAGCAGCTCTGCGGTCTGAGCGATAGTCAGGAGCCGTGCAGTCTCCATTGGAGTTCAGAAAGTAAATGTCGTGGACGTAACGACGTTAGCAGGGATTAGCTGTAAGTCAAACCATGATTATGCTTTTAATCTTAATTTCATAATCGTTACGGTAGACTAAACTGTAGTCGAAATACGACGCATGACGATTCGTCTTGCTGGCGAAATCTTCAAAGGATATAATCAGCCTCGTCGAGATTCTGATGGAGGTAAAAAGTTCGCCGTGGCCGCAAAAGAAGGAGATACTGTGCGTTTAGTGCGTTTTGGTGACCCTAATATGACTATTAAAAAACACATTCCAGAACGAAGAGCTAACTTCAGAGCACGTCATAATTGTGATGCACCTGGGAGTAAATTAAAAGCTCGTTATTGGGCTTGCAAATCTTGGTAACGATTGGAGCTAAACTTAAATGAGCTTCGAGGATACAATGAAAAACCACGGAAGTCAGTTGGTTGTTGGTCTAACAATCGAAGACGATTTTGTTCTGACCAGACTCAAGAACAGGGCGATCAGTTTGGAAGGAAAAGCGAGGGATCAGTATATGTGGAAAGTTATTTATAATTTTGTGTGTAGAGAACGTGCGTATAAATCTGTTTTAGAAGAGCTTGACGTGGCTATAGATACTAATATTGATATATTCCAAGAGGAGCCTAATGACTAATAAAGACTTTATATCGCCGAATGCTCGTCGTTATCTAGATATTATTTCTTTTGCTGAGGGTACCCTCGGTCCTAAAGGTAGACCTCGGTATGACATTACGTTTGGGTATACACCTATAACTAATAAATTGGTGGCCCACCCCAGACGTTTAGTTAATAGTGGGGGTTATGAAAGTGATGCTGCTGGCGCGTATCAGTTTCTGTCAACGACGTGGGATCGGGTAGCTCCTATGGTAAAAGCCAGAGATTTTGGGCCGAAATCTCAAGACTTAGCGGCGTTGCAGTTAATTCGCATGCGTGGAGTTAATCCCGATCGCGACCCAATCTCACCTCAATCTATTGCTCGTCTTGCTCCTGAGTGGGCATCCTTACCTACGTTGCAAGGTAAAAGTTACTACGGTCAGCCAGTTAGATCTTTTAAAGATATTCAACGTTTTGTACAGAACCGTGGCGGCGGTGCTTCAGTTTCTTACGATCCTTCAGTCCAGTACGCAGCTCCTGAAGGTACCGGTGAACCTGGCGGCACTCAAGGTCAACCAACAAATAGAGCCTATGATCCAGTTGTCGCAAGTGTAATTACTGGACTTTTAAAACAAGCAGGAGAAGGTAATAAAGATTTAGAAAGGTCAACACTTTCTAGTCCGCCGCTTGTTGAGTTTAAAGAAGAGGACGGTGATGCTTCCTCCGATAAAGTTTTATCGTATCTTATGGAGGCTAAAGAAGATGAGGAGGCTAAGGCTGCATTTCGAGCGCGAAACCAAGCAATTGCGTCTGCTGAAAGTGCTCAAGCGGAAACTCAAGCCAAACTAGATAGCCTTATGAGTCAAGCACTACAAGCTTTTACTACTCCTAGACCTGTAATTTAGGGTTAAACTTAAATGACTGTCTCTCGCGGCAAAGTAAGATGAGTTTTTCTGTAGGTGACTTAGGGTTTAATTACGGTGACTATAGCGTTAACCCAGGTGGGTTTACGTATCCAACTGGAGACTTTTCAGGTGGGTTTTCTATGGGTGACTTAGGAGTTAACTATGGAGATTACAGTGTCAATAATCCTTTTGCTAAGGCACAAAGCGGCGGTGGTTTTTTTAATCAAGCTGGTCAGTTTGTAGACAGTCTCGGTAGGCTTATACCAGGCGTAACTAATATTGCTAAGGCTTATCAAGATATTGCTGGTGTCGGAGCTCAACAATCTCCAGGTATTTTTAACGAAGCATTAACAAAAAAATCTTTAGATACAATAAACACGGAACGCAAAAATATTACGGAGCAGATAAATGCAACTCGTGAAAGGATCGCTGGTTTAACCGGAAAAAATATACCCGATGCTGTTAAAAAATACACTGAAGAGTTTGACAAATACATGCCTGTAGCTGAGCAAAAAGGTTTGACGCAAATAGCAACACCGCCCGAGATTGCAACTGAATATGGTCGTTTAGAAAATCGTGTAGCTGATATTAATAGACAATACAGTTTATTAAACCCACGGTATCAAGCTGCTTCTAAAGCCCCTGATGCAATTGCCTCTATTAATACTCCGGAGATTACAAAGGTTATGAGTTTTAGTCCAGCTAACCGTGAACTGTACAACTACAGCGACCCTCAAAGTCAGAGAAACATTTATGGTCGACCTGATGCTAATGCTAATCTTGCACAGTTTTATGCTGGGAACCAAGCCGTTAATGACCTAATGAGTTACGGGTAATGAGAGCTATAGGTAAAACAGGAGCAGAAAGACGTGCTGATAGTTTTGGTTCGCGAAGAGAATCGCACGTTAATAAAGAACCTCGTTTTTTAAGATTTGCTGGACAATTGTTTAACTTAAAACCTAGGCGAGAACCAACCTACACAGGCAAACCTTCCGGTTTAAATTTTGGTAATCGAGATTCTTTTGGCCCTGATGATGCGTGGGCGACTAAGGAACCTATTACGTATAAACCCGTCCCAGACTACTATACATCTCACGAAACTTATTAACGCTTGATTCGTACTGTGTCACAGGAGGTAAGTAGTAAATAAAACCAAACACCCTGCAGTTTTTTAAAGGTTTTAAAGTTTCGTCATCAATTAACAATTTTGGTTTATCTTTCAGGATACACAGAGGAAAATCAAAATTAATTCGTTGCGTCGAGATAAAAGCAACCTCAGCAGAAGTTATAAACAAAATTCCCTGCTCAAATTCTTTATGAAGCCATTTTCTATATGCTTGTTCTAACCAGATACGTTGGTTTGATTTTTTAAATTGAGTATTTTTTGTAAATAACTTAGTTGGTTTTGGTTGCTCGTGCTTTAGCGCAACAGCTCTGGGAGGGTAAAGATAAATATTTTTAGCCTTCCAGGTCTGGATTAAACCGTTATTTTGCCAGTTAAAATATCGCTCAGCCTGTACAACTTGGTTTGCGTGTTCACTGGAGGCTGGATCTAAATCAATTGATCCACCATAAAACGCGGCTGTAAGAGCAATTAATTCCGGTGGCGAAACAAAATCTTTAGAGGATAAGACCACGAGAAAATTCGTCTATACGTTTATTCACCTGTTGCGGATCTATAAGATGTAGAGATACTCCTTCAGGTTGGATCATTGCAACGAGTGCTAGGTTTTCATCCTCGTGCTCTTCGATAAATTTATCTACCATCTTCAGCATTCGGCAAACTTCTTTGTGCATCATTTCTTCAGCTAACGCTAGATCTCTATACAGATCTTTTGTCGTTAGGTACTTACTCTTTTGTGGATCTTCAGGGTTAAAAACTAAGATGCCTTTACCTAAAGACTTCTTGTTATCAAAATAAATTTTTGTGATGTCAGCCAGAATGGTTCGCATCACCCCCGCAGCAATCATTGTTTCTGTTTCGTTTCCATGAAACAGTTGTTTAACCAACATTGCTGCGTTCTTTGAAAGATTAGTCATTGTTTTGAAAGTTGCTCCAGGCTGATTGGATAATGGCGTGTGGATCGTACAGGAACTTTGAACTGTTTTGTTCGGCTGGGTCAGTTTTGCAGTAATGAGTACCCTGCACTAAACCAGATTTGCCTCCCGATGTTATGCCTTGATAAATTAGCTTATCAAGAGTAACTGTCGGTACGTTAAGACGTTGGCAAATAACTTTTTTTGAAACAAAAACTGTTGTTCTTTTGTCGTTACTTTTACTTAACGCAATTAGTTGCAGAGACGTATCAATACTAATTATTGCGTCTCGTATCTGTTTGATTTCTCGAAGTGCAGAGTCCATGTGATAAAGAAAAATAGAGGGGCTCCTCAAACCACCTGGTACCAGGCAATTTAAGCGAATTGCTGCGGTGTGGAAAGGACGAAAACACGAGCCGCACCCCTCGTGCCAACGTGGCCCTTGTTTCACGCTGACTGCTTCAGTCTAGAAGTAATTCAAGTTGTGTCACAAAGTCCTTTGGTTCATCAGCTAAGAGCCTAATCAGTTTATGCAGTTTCTGATCCATGTCAAGTTTTTCTGGTGTGTTCTTTATTAACCAATAGTTATGCGCGTTTAGAAGATAATAGTGTGTTTGCTTTGCTCTTAAAGCTTGTGTCTTCCATTTTTCAAAATCAAAGCTGCTGTTGTGTCGTGAATTACCTCCGCGCAACTCTAGTTCTCTGATTTCAATCTGTAAATCTATATCTTTAACTATGAACTCAAGTGAACTAATAATTGCTTTACATTCTTGGATTGTTTTTGGAGGTTCGTTATCCGTATAAATCCAAAACGGTAAACTTAGAACTCTTTGTTCCTCGGGCCAGAGAAAAGGTTTTGGCGGCTGTGGGCTATCCGCTGTAGTTGAGAAATTGGAGGACTTGGCCGATAAATAAGTTGAAGTTGCCATTTAAACAGTACAAAGAATGTTGTTCAAAACTCGTTTTGATTACGAGCTCAAGCCTGTGAAGCTTGTTAAGCTGGGACCTAGTCGTGTTTGTAGACTGCCCTAGTGCTGTTGATAGCTCCGTAATATTCGCGGGTTGCAAATACTGTAGCTCCTCAATCAAGCAACTAAGCTTTTGGATTTCTCGGCGTCTGATCTTATTAACTGTATTACTCTCAGAGACAGCTCGAGCGAGAGCTGATCGTGCAATAGACGCTGCGTGGTTTTTGCCGAAATTCCCTGAACAGCTAATTTCTGGATGTAGAACCGAACTGGTTTCGTGATTTTTGCCGCTGGACTTTCTGCTATGCATAGATGATAAGGATTTATGCAGTTGGAATCAGAACAAGTCGAACGAACAAAGTTTGTAGCCTTTAACTTTTTCTTCCAGAAAATTTCATAAACAAATCGTTTTGTCCTTGTAGAACGTTCGTTGTCCCGGTCGCGACAATAGCCTAGATCAGCTGGTAAGTACAGGTGCTCTTTTTTGTCTAAGACAAAGCGGTGCCGCTCGATCCAAGCCATAAGGTGTGCTGTTTTACCCCGTGCAAATTCAAACTCCTGACGGCAGACCTCGCAAGCGCGGATCAAATCATTTGGTAGTCGAACTTTTTTTATGTCCTTCTGAGGGACGACCAGAGGGTCAGAACGACCGCAGAGGCAACTCCAGACAGCGACGTGGTCGTAGTGCTGGATTAACCAGTGGCCTTGGTGTTCTGTGTGGTCTGGCTTTACTGAGGGAACTGCTAGTGGGTGACCGTCTGAGAGTTCTAGTAAACCTAGAAGTAGTAGAGCTCGTTGGGAAAACGCCATAGGTTAGACGTGTTTGGGTAGAGTATAGCACACAGAACGCTCTGAAGCTCATAGTCTATGGGGTAAGTGCAGATATTCTATTAAATCTAATCTTCTATTACTAAAAAGAGTCGACAACTGATATGCGCGGCTTTAACTGTATTTAAAAAATTCCGAAGCAACGAAAATTGGTACTTGTTATTTACCTGATAAGTATTAAGTTACTTTATAAGTCTCGAATTTAGTTAATTTAAAGTACCTTACTACGCGAAACTTGAGTGTCAGTGAGCTGCGTAGAAAAACTTTTTGGGTTTTAGTTTACCGAAGAACCAGTGTGGACTACCAAACCTTAACGGAGGTGTTACAATTTGGATAACACTACACTGATCTATGTCCAAGATCATAGACAAGCCTCTGGACAATCCTTCTTGGACAGAGTTGAAGATCAGGTCTACGCTGCTCGGTGTGCCTGCCTGGCGCTTAGCTGAAGATCTGGCTTTCCACCAAAAAGACGGAACACTAGTTCTAAGTTCTTCTTCTCCAGTCAAGGTTAGAGTTTAAATTACTAAGATCTTTTGTTTTTCGGTCGAACTCAGTTAAACTGGGAGCTAAGGAGGGGTTACGTTTGTTTGTAAATGACCGAATTAAACGTCCCTTCATGCCCTACTCACGGTTCGTTACCCCGTTCACTCCATTCGGAGAATTTTGAGGGTATCGTTACTGTTGTTTCAAACCTCATCGAGACGGTAAGCGGAGTGGGAACTGTAAGCTATTCTCGTTGCCCTTACGGGTATCCTTCTAATTTTGAAGGCGTTGTCCGCGTATTAGAAGATTTAAATACAACTGTAAGTGGCATACAAGGAGGTGGAGGCGGCGGCTCTGCTAGTGGAATTGTTGGCGGTTCAGGTATTTATATTGTTCAAAGTGGTAGTTTTCAAGTCATTAACGCCACTGTGTTATCAGCTTCAGGTATTGCTTACACAGCTGGCTCTGGGCTTTTTCTTAGTAACGCCGGGACAACCTTTAATCTTTTTGCAACCGGACAAGGAAATGTATCTGTATTGTATAGCGGAAGTCTTGCGGTAATTAGTGGTGCTGGAAGTTCCAGTGCTGGCGGCTCTGCCGCTATTATTTCTGGCGCACCAGGAGCCGGGTACGGAGCTGGGCAACTTTGGTTTGATACGAACGAAGGACGGTTGTTTGTTTATGCTTCAGGTAACGGAGTTTCCGCTCCCGCTTGGTATCAGACCAATGCTGAAGCGTTAGTGAATAAAAGTTCCGCACCTCCTTCAGGTGCAGGACTCAACGCTCCTTTAAGAGACGGACTGCTGTGGTTTAATACGTTAATGGGTAATTTGTTTGTATACGATGCTACTAGTAGTGGTTGGTACGAAACAGGACCGGTTAGATCAGCAGCATATGGTGCTGCAGCACCTTCGGTTAACAGTACTCCAGGCGCTGGTTGGTTTAACACTACGAGTCAAAGTCTGCTTATTTGGGATGGTTCCAACTGGATTTCAGTGTAAAATATAATTATTTTTTGAACTATGGCCAACCCGAAAGATAAAGTCAATAAAATTGACAGTAAGCCAAAACGAACTCGTCAGGGTCAAGGTCTACATAGTCGCCCGTCTCACGGTAGAAAAAAACTAAGGGGACAAGGAAAATAAGGATTAAAGTTATTTAGTGATCTTTTAAACTTTAAAATGGCTATTACTTCCTTTACGACCACTGACGCTGTTTCCCAAGGTAATGCTGTTTACCTTACTTCTAGTGGATTTTTAGGTAAAGCCATAGCAACAAACTTTACCCAATCGGCTGTTGTCGGATTAGCGTTGAATTCCGCTAATTCATCTAACCTTGTTAGTGTTGCTGGAGATTCTGTTTTTATCTCTTCGCTTACACTGACTCCAGGAACTCTACAGTATTTATCTATCTCTTCATCAGGATCTTTGGTAGATTATCCTACCTGGCAAACTCAGTTCAATTCCCTAGTAGCTTCGGGGGCTTTTTTAACCAGCGTGGGCCGCGCAGTTAGTTCTTCAGGAATAAGTTTAGAAATTGAAAAACCTATCTATGTTACAAAGTAGGCATTTCATAATCCTGCGTAACATTTACGTAATGTTTCCATATTACTTCTGAACTGTTTCCCGCCCACTTAGCTGCTTGTGCCACAGGAATTTTTTCTTCTAACCAACGGCTGATTGCTGTATGCCGCAAATCATAAGGTCTGTATCTGTGAGTTATTAACCCAGCTTCTAGTAACTCTTTTGCGCGATCGTAGAAAAAACTCATGAATGCGTATCTGTTGTAAGGAAATACGTAGTCATCTATTTTAGGTTGTTCTTTTAAAATTGCTTGCGTTCGGGTGTTTAGAGGCACAAGTCGTTTTTTATTGGTTTTAGTTGAGTTTTTTAAACCATGTGTAAGTGTGTAATTGCAGTGCACTAAAATTTTATCTTCTTTTATGTCACTCCACTGTATTGCTCTTACTTCACCTGTTCGCATAGCTGTTTGTAGCATGAATTCTGCATAAGCCGCCCAATCTTGTCTTTTTTGTCTTTCTTTAAACGTGTTTAATAATATCGAAGTTTCGTTGCGAGGAATCACAATAATTTCTTCATCCTGCTGCGGTGGTTTTGGCATTCTGTATTTAGCTATTGGGTTTTTTGTCAGATAACCTATCTCATCGCTGGAAGCCCAAGCATATAATGCTTTTATGTACATACAAACACGTCTAGCTGACTTAACAGGTTGTTGTCCTAGGGTCCATCGCATTAGTTCTCTGCCTTCTTCTAAATCAGTTACCGGACATCGATTAAGCCATTTAAAAGTCTGTTTATAGTCACTTACTAAACTTGTTGGGCACAGGATAACGCTTCGTTCTGCGTGGAATTTTTGCCAAGCTTCTTGAATTGTAGGAGTTTGCACGGACTGGAGGGACAGAGAGTCCTCAAAGTATACTGGGGTCATCGACGGTATGATATATACTTAAATTATTTTTTTTCATCGCTTCTTCTGGACTGAAGTTGGCATATAATTATGTTGTGCAAGTTGTAAATTTACAGTGTTTGTTCTAAACGGAAAACCACTTGCTTTGGATGTTCCATTTGAAGCTAACGACACTCTTTACCCTGCAAATTGGTTGCGCTTAGCTTCGCCAACAGAACGAGAAGCTATTGGTATTACTGAGGTTCCAGATCCTCCATTTTATGATCAGAGATTTTATTGGGGATATACGGCGAGCGGTACTCTAATTCCTAAAGATCATGGAGTTTTAGTTTCTGGGTGGTCTGATCAGACAAGTCAGACAGCATATACTCTTTTGTTGCCAACGGATTGGCAGATAGTACGTCAGATGGACGACGGCACTCGTGCAGACCCTATGATTGTCGCTTGGCGTCAAAACATACGTCAAGCTACTTCAGAAAAGATAAGTTGTCTTCAAAGCACGGCTACCACAGAAGAGTTAGCAAATTATGTGACTGGTTCTGGATACCCCGTGTGGCCACAACTAAACCCTCCAACTCCACCAACTCCTGATCCCTCTGGCGTTGTGTTTAGTAATTATGGTACTTCTTCTTCTCTGCTGACAGATAATTCACTCGTTACTTCGGCTCCTTTGTTTACATCTAGTTCAACATTAACTTTTTAACTAACTTGTTTATCTAGAGGATTTTTGCCATGACTACTCGCACCATATTTAACAGGAAATACGAGTCTTATACTCCGGCAGGCACCGAAGTTTATTTAATAAATGGTGCTGGTGTCACTACAACTGCTATAACAACACAGTTATTGACAGCAGGACAAACCCTAGTACAGGGAGATGTTGTTTACGTTAGTGGTGTATATGCTTTATTAGCTAGTGCAGCGAGCGGTGTGGACGCCACAAGGTATAATCCGATAGGCATCACTGCTACATCTGCTGTAGCAGCAAGCGGCGTAGAGGTTATCTTGGATGATGTTGCGACAATGTCTGCTGTAAATTTAATAGGGGAGACTCAAATGATCCCCGGCCAGTACTATTACTTATCTAAATACGCTGGTAAAATAACTCGTTTTTCGACCGCTTCTGGTTTGGTGACAAGCGCCAGTGGGTATGCAGCGTTGGTAAACTTAGGGCAAGCTTTAAGTCCTTCTGAGTTAGAAGTAGAAATAGAATCACCAGTGATCCTTAACAACTAGGGTTATACTTAAATAACGGAGGTTTTCTGATGGCTACGCGCAGACCGATTGTTTTAGTTAGTGGAGTTTCCTCAGAGTTACCTCCTGGTGATTTAGTTCCGGGTGTTGATTCTACGGCTCAAGCTTCGGGTAACGCTGCCTTAGTTTTAGCAGCGACTGCTCTTGCTAGTGGCAACTTAGGTGTAACAAATGCAAGTATTGCGCTCGCGTCAGGCAATGCAGCACTAGATAAAGGAATTTATACGTCTGAGTGGACTCTTGGAGCGAATGGAAATAATCATTATACGTTTACGGGTCCTGGATTTAGTGGTGGAGAAAACGATCCTTTAATTACTCTGGTACGAGGTCAACAGTATAAATTTACTAACACAATGAACATGCATCCTTTTAGGGTGCAAAGTACTCCTAATGGTTCTGTTGGTACTCAGTACAACGCTGGAATCACAAATAATGACGTTTCGAACGGAACATTAATTTGGAACATTCAGTTTGATGCACCTAATACTCTCTATTATCAGTGTACTTCCCATACTGCTATGGGTGGTCCTTTTTATATAGTCGATAATGGTGCTATCAGTGCTCTGGCTTCTGGTAATGCTGCTCTAACTAACTCTGCTACTGCACTTGCATCAGGTAATGCTGCCTTAACTGGGCTCTCAAGTAAATATGACAAAGTCGGTGGTGCAATCTCAGGCCCCGTGGTTGTTCAATCTCAATCTATTGGTCCTTCTACTTATGTGATTAGTTCTGGCGTTTGTATATTAAATTTTGGTGCCGGTAATAATTTTGAAGTTGTTTTAAACGCTGCAACTTCTACTTTTGCTACTCCTGTAAATGCTAGTGGTGGTCAAACAGGAGCAATCACACTACGCCAAGACAATACAGGCACACGTTTAGTTGCTTACAGCGGTGCTTGGAGCTTTGCTAGTAATACAGCGCCAACTCTGACTACAACGGCTAGCGGCGTGGATTTACTTGCGTATTATGTAGTTAATCCTGCACGAATTCTTGCTGTTGCTACGCTAGCTTACGGGTCCGGTACCGTTTCTTAGGATTTATCAGTAATGAGCGGTCTTTTAAGCAATTCTTTATTTCTCTCTACGGCAGCCGCCGCTGGTGGTTTACAAATATCCAGATCATTGAGATTCAATAGTAGTGACAGTGCCTACTTGTCTAAAAATTTCGGCTCAACGGGAAACCAGACAACAGCGACTTTTTCATTTTGGTTAAAAAGAGCAACACTAAGTACAAATCAGTATCTTTACGATTCAAATTCTACAAACACCACCATTACTTTTAATTCTGGAGATACGTTAAATGGAAACCTAAGAGGCACTGGAGGAACAAACTATGTCTGGACAACCAATGCGGTTTTTAGGGACGTATCGGCTTGGTATCACATTCTTGTAGCTTGGGATAGCTCCCAAGCGTTAGATACTAATAGAGTTAAAGTCTATGTAAACAATGTTCAACAAACTTTTTCATCAGTATCGTATTGCCCACAAAATACGCAGCTATTTACCAATGATACTCGTTTAATCGGCATGGAGGATAGCGTTTTTGGTCTTTTAAACGGCTACCTCGCCGACGTCCACTTCATCGACGGCCAGCAGTTAACCCCCAGCAGTTTCACAGAAGTCAGTGCCACTACTGGGCAACTGATTCCTAAAACTTACAGCGGAAGTTATGGCACCAACGGGTTCCAACTTAAGTTCGCCGATAACTCCAGCAACACCGCCGCCACATTAGGGAAGGACACTAGTGGCAACAGTAATAACTGGACCCCGAATAACTTATCCGTTACTGCTGGTGCAGGCAACGATTCCCTCGTAGACTCCCCCACTAATTACGGGACCGACACCGGCGTGGGCGGAACCGTGAGGGGTAATTATTGCACAAACAATCCTCTTGATAGCTTAACGCAAACACTGTCGAACGGGAATCTAGACATTGCCTCTGGCGCGTCGTACGGCACTACCCGTGGAACCATCGGAGTTTCATCTGGCAAGTGGTACTGGGAATACACAATGAATAGCCTTGTTAGCAATACGCGAGGAAACGTCGGAATCGCAAAAGCAGCAGCAACGTTAACAAGTTATGTAGGCAGCGATGCCTATAGCTGGGGTTATCACAGCGGAGATGGCAACAAATATGACAACGGAAATACAACCTCTTACGGCAATAGCTACACATCCAGCGACGTTATTGGCGTGGCTTTTGACGCTGACAACGGCAAACTATTCTTCAGCAAAAACGGAACGTGGCAAGCCAGCGGCGACCCTGTTGCAGGTACGAACGCAGCGTTCACAGGATTAACTTCTGGCCCCTACTTCCCGGCCACTTCGTTTATCACAGGTACAGGCGGCGCGTCCTCGATTTCTTGCAACCACGGTCAACGCGCATTTGCCTACACCGCACCATCAGGCTTCAAAGCACTCTGCACCACTAATTTGCCAGCCCCATTAGTCACGAAGTCTAATACGGTGATGGATGTTATTACTTATACCGG
>OFRI01000005.1_pt1 | contig 45640 bp, 58 predicted proteins | sample 1543031 | NCBI WGS metagenome assembly OFRI01 (sample SAMN07774226, study PRJEB24372) | wastewater metagenome
GCTTTCCTTTTGGTAGCCGCAGACAGAAGCAAAATCTACAAAGGAGTCCACAAGTGCCTGCGCTGTAATTGCAGTGAACTTAGCCGACTTGGTGTACAGGATTTCCTGCGCAGCACTGGCTCTAATCAACTCAAACTTAAACTGATCCATTACGGTCCTCCAGTAAAAGAATTAAACGGTCTAGATACCAACGCGCTTTGCGTAGATCTTGCACAGTAGCGTCCTTGCTCCAGCAGCGATGTACATATTTCAGTATCTGCCACTGGAGCCCCCCACTAATAGCATCAGGCGCAAACTGTACGGAGTCTTCGATGACTTCGATTACTTCGTACTTGCGATCTAAAGCGTAATGATCGGGTCTATTAACTAGATCAGACATACTTAGCAGCCTGCACAGAAACGTCGTTGTTGTAGTGCCCGGTAACGGAATAACTCCGCGTCGGTATAGCCGACATGCGATGGAACACAATTTGCCCAATCCGCATCTCGGGCCACAAGGCAACCGGATGCAAACTACGAGCGTTCTGTAGTTCCAATGTCAACTTCGATCCAGACCACCCCGGATCGCAGTAACCGGCCATCAAGTGCTCCAGTCCCTGCCGTGCCCTAGTGCTTTTAAGGGCAAACTGACCCGCTACGTCCACCGGCAGAAAAAACGTCTCGATGGTGCAGCCCAGTACAAACTCACCGGGTCGCAAGTAAAACGGATTTTCTTGGGTGTGCCCGGCTATGTCAACAGGAATCAGTGTCGGGTACTCCTCCACCTCAACCATCAACTCAAGCCCAAGGCGTACATCCAAACTGGCGGGATTTACTAGGGATGGATCATAAGGATCGACAAGGCCCTCCTCGCAGAGGGCCTGGATCTCTGAATCACAGAGAATCACTTACGAATCTCCACGATCTCCAGCGCCTTGGTTGCAGCGGCGGGCTGTACATGCCGCCAAGTCCTGTTCATTTTGATGGCATTGATGGTGCTGAAATGCACCTTGAACTCACGCGCTACTGCATTGCCCTTTGCACCAGAAGCAAGCAGCTGCTTAATTTCGGCCACCTTCTTCTCGGTCAACACCGCCCGAGTCTTTCTCTTGCGGCTAGACACATGAGTCTTACGTTGAGACTGGACCTTGGGGGTGTCAGAAACTTGCACGGCCTTCGGACTTGCGGGCTGTTCCAGGTCAAAACTGACCGTCTGGGCACCCCCGAGAATCCGGGTAAGGTTGTCCGCCATCGTTGCGAGGTCAGCCAGGTAGCCGTGAATCTGATTGATTTCCTTGTCAGAAAGAAGCGTAAGCATGGGAAAGAATTAAAACGAAATTAGTGTACTACAGAAATGAGCGCCTTGGAGAGTCTCAAAAGAGTCTCAGGTGGGAGAGTAAGAAGCTCGGAAATAGCAATGGCTGCCAGCTGTGGATGGCTCACAGTCTCCGCCTCTTGAAACCGCTGGAGCAACCGGGAGTACACATGCACCACGCTTGAGGGCGCTACCCAAGCGGTGTCTCCACCGATGGGTTCAGTGCCGTACTCCCAGTCGTCATAGTCAGAGGCGTTACGGACTGTCCTCGCAAGTGCCGTATAGATCGGACAGGTCGAGGGGCTCCCAGTTGCTAACTCGGGCTTCGATGAATGCGAGAAGGTCTCCATCGTTGTCGGGAATCACTTCGTCATCTTGAAGGTAGAAGGCGCTTCTGCACAAGGCAGATCCGTACTCTTCAGGGTCCAGTAGCGACGCCTTGTTTGTAACAATAACGTCATCGACATCAGCGACAACAAAACAAAGCCCATCCGCATCACAGTCAACTTCAAGCACAGTAAGCACATTAGACATGGGTAAACTCCTTGCTGGTGGCCGTAACTATGACTTGACCAAAAGCTGCTTCGAGAAACTGTTCAGCCTGCTTGACTCGCTCAAGTTCGAGGTTGTCGTACTTGCTGCTGAACTCGATCTGTGCGTTGGCATTGATCTTGTCCTCCAGTGCAAACCGGCTCCAGCGAACTGCTAGCCACCAGGAGGTCAAGTTCTTGGTTTGTTCTTCAGTGAGGGTGAGTGTGAAGTTCATGTGTAGTAGGGAGACAGGTGCCTCCCCTTTGGTTGAACTCCCATAGTGTTACACACGGCCAGCGGTACGGCAAGCACCGCTGTCGCATTCCTTCACAATCCCGTGCCGGTCATTGCCGTGGCACTCCCAGGGCTTCTGGGCTGTAGGTGGTCATGACGGTGACATCGCAGCCCTGCCGCAACGCGGTGCCGACGATGTACTGGAACACCTCGGTGGCCTGCTGCTCTTCCATGACGAAGAGCTGGTCGACCTCCACGGCCCGCCCGTTCTTAAACCAAGTGGTGCGGACGATGCTGTGTATCTCGTCCGGCACCACGCCTTGAACGAAGTTGAAGGTAGGCCGCCGAGGCGGCTTGGGTTTTGGCTTGGCATCGACTACAGCCACGGGACTCCTCCAGGTGGGCGGGGTGATTTTGGTAAGAAGCCATAACAAGAAAGTAGGCATGACGTCAGCTCCATGCGTCCGCTGCGGCTCTTTTTAGCTGCTCCAGCTCGTCGAAACTGCGCTCCTCCTTTGGGGAGGTATGTAAAACCTGTCCAATAACCCCAGATCGACTGGTATGACTGGCAAGTAAATCGGGACAGGGGGTAGGGGTGTCCTTATTAGCGGCGGGAGGCTCCAGTAGAGGCTGCTCAAATAAGGACACGTCAGTAGGCTGTCCCGATTTACTATCCTGTTCACCACTGGGTTTTCCAGTAGTTGGACACATATTCACACACATATCACGCGGGCGAGAAAGCACAGCCAGGTAAAGGTTGGAGGGCCTGGCACCTGTGGTCTTCGTACCCACCACCTCAATCAGCCCACGAGAGGTCAAGCGCTGGAGCGCCTTGCGGATGGCGGCCACCTTCCCGCCGCAGAGCGGGTCAGCAGCGAGATCAGTAAGAGCCATCTCCCGAGGGTGAGCTGCCCGCAGGCGCTGGAGCACCCGATCCACGATGGAAGCCGGCCCAGCACTCTCCAGGTCCATCTCCACGTAATCCGAGAGGGAGAAGGTCAGATCCTCTTCCAACTTGAGCAACAGCTTGGAGCCGTCTCTGCCGGCCCTGGACTTCTCCACGGAGATCACACGCGCATTGGCCCCTGTGTGCTCCAGCTGCCGCTTGTCGGGCCTCCTAAGGCCCCATACCTCATCCACAGCGTCCCGGATGGCACTGGAGCCCCTGAAGCCCCCAGTCTTGTTTGCGTGGTGAATCAGCAGGATGGTGCAAGCCGGAAACACCCGCCCGTTGTTGTTCGAGAGCCAGTAGATAGGCCCGGCAAACTCCTTTTTGTTTTCGTCAAACGCCGATCCCCTGCTGCAGCCGGTGATGGAGTCAATGATCACCAGCTTGGGTTGGTGCTTTTCCACCAACTTGACAAAGCGGTAGTACCAGTTGAGGTCCCACCCCATCACCACTCGCACCGGGTCAGAGGGCAAAAACTCCAGATCGCGCATCTGCTGCTGGACCTGCACCTCGCTTTGGTCACCATTCAGGATCAGCACCCGTCCCGCTTCCACTGGCACAAGGTCACCCCGCACCGAGAACGGAATCCCCCTAGCGACGTGCTTGGCAATGGTCCAAGCCGACATCGACTTGCCGTCTCCGCCAGCACCGTGAACCATCACCGTGCCAGGGCAAGGCAGCAAATCTGGGATGAGGTACTCCATGCACAAATCCTTTTCCAGTAGCCGATCCATGCCCATGTCGTCGTCCTGCTGCTCGAACTGCATCTGGGAGATCAACAGTCTCTCCAAGGCGCCCGCATCGCGGTAACCGGCTTCCAACGCCAGCACATTCATGGCGTGAGCAGCCTCAGCCGGGTTCTCCAATTCCTGGATCACCTTGGCCCGCTTAATCACCTCGGCGTACGAGATGGTGACTTGCCGAATCCGGGTAACAACATCGGACTCAACCTCCGCCACCACCTTCCGCAGGTCCTCGGGCAGCCACAGCCGGCCCGGCATCTGCTGATCCGCCATCCAGAACAGCGTCCCAAGGCTCACCGGCCCCTTTCTGAAGCTCTTCCAGACCTCTTCACAGGGATTGGAGCCTGCCCACTCATCGGCGTATTCCGGGTCAGCAGCCGACCAGGCAGCCCACAAAGTCAGGCCAATATCCGTCGGCAACTCAGAGTGGATCGCCATACCCACCTTGATCCAGTGGTCCCGGCTACCACCCCCCTGCCCTGGAATAACCCGCAACGCCGACTGGATAATCTCAGCAATCTCACCTGGGTCTCGATCTGAGAAGTCCAGTGCCTTGCGGTTTTTGATGAAGCCGCCATCAGCCACCTCCTTACCGGCGTGATCCTTCATCTCCGCAAGCAACCACGCTGGAGCCTCTGGAATGGCCTCCAGATCGCCTACAAAGCCGTAGAAGCCCTCCGGCCCCTTCCCATCGCTAGAACCCGGATAGGCCCCGTACAGGAGCCCCTGGCGGCCCCACAGCACCTCATAGCCGGAGCCTGTATCCGAAAGCCCAAAACCTTTCACCTGGGGCCACAACTCTTCCGGCACCCGAAACAGGTACTTAGCCGCATTCGGCTTGGTGCTGGTGACCATTGGAGCACCCTCCAGCGAGTCGCCCCACTTGGTCTTCAACTTGGCCAGGTTGCGGTCCACGTCCAGGATCACCAGGCCTTTGCTCCTGGCACCTGTAAACACACCAACAGCACGAAAAACATCGTGCCGCCGTTCGATCTGCAGCGCCACGTCCGCCGGGGTCAAATCTGCGTGGTGCGCCCGCTCCAGCGGTGTTTTGCCTTTACTGGGTGTGCCCGAAATCAGCTTGCAATCCTTGGCGTAAATGGGTGTGTACGCCATGCCCACGGGCAAGCGGCGAACAAAATCCAGCAACTCTTGAGACTCTCTAGACACAGTGTTAGACTCCTACAGGAAAGTTGGTTGTAACGGCCCCGACGGTACTCCGCTGGGGCCGTTTTTCTAGGGTAGACGAACCGCCAACCCCGTGTTACTGTGATACTCGTTGGGCAACACAGCCCGACCAAACCATCCAAACACGACCATGGGATTTCTCTCCAAGCAAGCCTCCGCAAGCATTTCTAGCTCCGCTTCAGGCGGCGGCTACATGCAAGTTTCCAAGCTTCCAGACGGCGGCTCGATCCGTTTCTGCCTGCTATCCGACCAACCTCTAGAGGGTTACGAAACCTGGGGCCAGTGCGACGGCCAGTCCAAGCCTTTCCGCTTCGATCACCAGCCCACCCCGGAAGACGTCACCGCCGAGCTGGGTGACTTCGAGCCTCGCGAAGGACGCGGCGGCCCTGGCACGGTAGACATCAAGTTCTTCGTAGCCATGCCCGTCTACGTCTTTGACGCCGGCAAGGTACAAGTCCTGCAGCTAACTCAGAAGTCAATCATCAAGGAACTGGACACAGTTTCCCAAATGGAAGACTACGAAAACCTGCTTGCCTGGGACTTCATCCTTTCCAAGAAAGGAAGCGGCCTCACCACTGAGTACACGCTGCGTCCAGCCCCCCGCAAGAAGGGCAGCCAAGAGCACATCGACGCTGCCTGGGTAGAAGCCAAGGCCGAGGGCTTCGACATCAGCCGCCTTCTAACTGGCGGTAACCCCTTCAAGGCTGCCTGACGATGAACGAAGACCAGCAGTGTTATACCTGCCGCTGGGGCTGGTATCTAGAAAACGAGGAAGGGGAAACGCACAATTCCCTAGGAGAATGTCACCGACACGCTCCCCGCCCCGTTGCCTACACCGAGCACATTGTGCATCACAAGGCTGTCTGGCCCGTTGTACACGGTTCAAGCGGTTGCGGCGACTGGACTAGCCGGTTTACATAAACACTTTTAAGTCACGGCCCCCTTCACCGGGGGCTTTCTATTGCCAAACCGAGCTTGACAGGGTATTGTAGTTATGGGAAAGAGTATTCAAATGCCTCCAAACACACAGGACACCCTGGCAGGACTACGCCAAAGGAGGCTGGTACAAGACAATTCTGGCCCATTCAGGGTCTACAAAGACTCTAAAGGCACCATCTACCATAGTGTTACACACATCCTTAAGGAAACAAGCGATACCACGGGGTTAGACAACTGGATCAAACGACTGGGACCCGAGGAAGCGTCGCAGCAGCGGGATGTAGCAGCAAACCGGGGCAACATGGCCCACTCCCAAGCTGAATATCTTCTTAAAACTTCACAACGCCTAGCTAGGAGTACCGCAAACAAGCGCAATGCCATTCACTGGGACGACCAAGGGTTAGCCCGCATCCCACCCAAGATCACCCAGTGGGCACTGGAGAAAGTTCACCCGGGTGTCCCCAAGGTGGGCTTCAGTGCCTCCGGATACGCCAGAGGTCTATCCAACTGGATCACCAGCAACGTCACCGAAATCTTTGCCAGTGAGTTCAGCATTCACCACCCCGCCGGCTTCGCCGGCACCTGTGATGCACTGGTATCACTGAAAGGTCATTCAGGTCTCATCGTTGCGGACTGGAAAACCAGCGTGGGACGCAAAGAGATCGGTCCGGGCCATTCATACTTTGACCAGCTCGGTGCCTATGCACTGGGACTGGAGCACATGACGGCGCTCCGCGCCAGCGGTGCAGCGGTGATATTGGCTAGACGGTGTGGAGAGCCCGACGTGTTTGTGTTTGGGCCAGACGAGCTTGCCCGTGCTAAGGACAGCTACCTACGCCGGGTGGCTCGTTATTTCGAGACCTACGGTCTCTCATAACTCGCAACCTGCGGCGTAAAGTGCATTCATAACTGGGACAGCCCTATAGTGCGGTTAACAGTTTGTGACTGTACCTACCGTGACTGAAGACAACATCTACGACACTGGAGCAGCCGACGACATCGAGCCGATTGATGGTGGCGTGAAGCCAGAAAAGGCTAAGGGACTGCCATCGCCATTCACTAAGGCAGAGAACCGCTATTCAAAGGGTCGGCCAATCACTGAGGTGCAGATGCAGGAGCGCGTTAATGCTGCCTACATGCTGCTACTTCAGGGTGGATCATGTCGTGAAAATGCCTGCCAGCTATCCACACGGTATGGTGTTAGTTACCGTCAAGCTGAAAATTACATCAGAGAAGCCAAGAAGTTGATGACAGAAGACTTTGCTGGAGAACGGGCAGAGTTTCTCAACCAAGTTAACAACATGCGGATGCACACTGTCAAAAAAGCACTCAAGCGCGGTAACTATCAGGTGGTCGCGCAGCTACTAGATAGCCTGGGACGTGCAATGGGTGAGGGCACGGTGGAGGAAGCGGCTAACGCCGCTCCCAACCTAAATATTACAATAGAAGACAAGCGCCAAGGCTGAAGCCCGTAACAAGGTACAATTACTCCGGTGATGGTGCTTGGTGGTGCCGCAGCCGCTGGATAGCCGCCTGTGACGGGGCGGCTTTCCTATGGCTAAAAAGCCATTCATAGCCGCAAAAAACCCATTCATAGCCCCGCAAAAACCCATTCATGGCCTGAAAACCCATTCATGCACTGGATCAGCTGGGTCGGCTGCGAGTTTCTGACACCCTGGCGATGGGGCTGTGCGTTGATAATGATTCTCAATATCAGGCGATTAGCGAGAATGATAATGAGAACCGTTCCCAAGCCACAAGCAGACCAAAACCCCAGTGGGTGAACACTGGGGCGACAGGGTGACCCCTACGGGTCAGAGGTTACGGGGTTTGCGTGGAGTGTAGTTGGGACGGGTTTGGCCTTTATCGGTTCGAGGTTTGCGTGGTGAGCCTGGTGCTTTGCGTGTCGCGGCCTTCGGCCGCTCCACCCGATCATGCGCGGATTTTTTGCAGTTAATTTCGGCTACCCAATCGGGCTGGAGCGCATCGGGACAGGGTGTGCCACCGTTGAGGCGTTGGCTCTGGCTCCAATAGGGGATCAGCTCCAGCCATAGCTGGTTACCGCCCTCCTTGCCATGGCGGTGCATTAAGGCAAGCAGATCCGTCCAATCCGACTCCCGCAGCCTGGAGCGCTCAGCTGTCCACCTAAGGTCGCGCAGCAGGCGCTTCTCAAGTCGGATAGCCTCGCGCTCCTGCTCTCGGGCATCGGCAGCGAGCTGTTTTTGGTCGCTGCGCGTGTTCCAGTCTCCTCCGGCCATTGGTAAGGCTTGCAAAGGTCAGCCTATACTCTTGCACATAACAAGGGAGAATGCAAGCCCTGGACCAGTGTGTAAAGTTACACAACAGAGGAGGCGATGCGGGCAGGACTGGAGCAATACTTACGGGGTACCGCAGCCAGCGACCAATGGCCTTTCAAATCGGATCATTCATCGTTGCAAACTACGAAACTCCACAACCAGTTGAGCTAGCCTATGATTCTACACCTTATTGCTGGATCGTTGAAACTACAAACAAACCAGCAACAGGTAGGCAAGTAGCAAGGATACGTGCAGACCTGGCTGGCCATCCTGGCAGGAAGCGCCATTCACAGGCTAATCACGGTATCCGCGAATCGTATCTGGAGCATATGGAAGCTGCTCTGGAATTCATGCGGGTTTATGTTTTAGAGCCTGGCAAGGATGCCCGCCTATTGTATAAAGCAAGCAGCAAGGATGGTATGCTGTTTGTTTTTTATTGAGCATTCATGCATTCATGGTTGCCATTCATGCATTCATGGTTGCCATTCATGCATTCATGGTTGCCATTCATGCTTGCGAGCCATTCACCCTGGAGCATACGCTAGAGCGTAAGGCAGTAAGGTATGCTAACCTACCAAAGGGTAAGGTATGCTAACCTATAGTGTAGTAAGGTATACCCACACCTTACCGGCTTAGATCCTAGCGCCTGCAGCAATAAGTTAATCTTATCTGTAACAGTAGCAGAATAGGGTTGGCAAGGGTTCTCGTTGCTGTATTGTGGGAGAGTAATTCAGCCAAACCCAGGCGATGACTACCTACCATCTCACCGCTAAGTCTTCGAACGCCAAAACCGGACCTATTGCGGTGACTACGTCAAGCGCTGACACTTGTCCCAAAACCTGCCCGTTCAATAACGGCGGTGGCTGTTATGCCGCTAGCGGACCGCTCAAGCTGCACTGGGACAAGGTCACAACCGGCGAGCGCGGCGGTGATTGGCTCGCTTTGCAGGATTCCATCACGGCAGCAAAGCTTAAGCCCGGTTCACTATTGCGCCACAATCAGGCGGGTGATCTTCCTCACGAAAATGGTGTGCTGAATTGGTCGGTTATCCGGTACCTGTACACCATATTTCAAGCCGCTAAGTTGCGGGCTTTTACGTATACCCACCACGTACAGAGTGAGTACAACCTACAGGTTGTGGCTGACTGTAACGCTGCCGGCTTTACAGTTAACCTATCCTGTGATGCTGAATCTAGGGCTGCTGAGATGCACAAACTAGGCTTTCCCAGCGTGTGCGTCACGTCCCAGGATGATGAGCGCAAGTCCTGGGAGGTTGATGGCGTCAAGTTTCAAACTTGTCCGGCACAGTTGCGAGATGGCGTGACTTGCGCAACTTGCCAGCTCTGCAGCGTAGCAGATCGTAATTGCGTGGTTGCCTTTCGTGCTCACGGCAATGGTGCTCGCAAGGTATCCCAACGCGTCGGAATCTGACCCTTTCCCTTCGCGGGGTCTCAGCAGTCGCAAGTTTGAGACCCTACCGACCACTGCTGGCTCATCCACCCTTGCCTGAGAGTGAGAATCATTCTCATTCCGAACCCAACCTAGCTACGTTACGGATTGCGACAATCTGGGCCTCTGCCTCTCGCGGTCGGGCTGATTCGTTGCTAGGATTGCACAGTAAGGAACACCCACCCACACTATGAACCGCATCCCCTTTGCTCCCTTCTCTGCAATCGCCATCGGTTGCGTTATCGGCTTCTCGATAGTCGGCCTAGCGCAACAAGACAAGCGGGCATTGGCTCACTGTGAGCAGCGCCCAGGCGCGACCGTTGCAGAGTGTCGCCTAGTAGTCTATGGGCGCTGAGCCACATTACAGAGTGTGACAGTATGCCCCCACTCCGGGGGCTACTCTGCTACAATAACAGCATCCCCCAAGGGACACCAACCCATGGCCACAACCACCCTCGCCCTCGTCCTTGCAGCTCTGCTGCTGCCCTTGCTCATCTTGCTATGGGCTACAGAGTCCAAGCCCCAACGCGCCAGGCGACTGCGCAACTACGGATGGACGCAACAACGAATCGCTGATCACCTAGGCGTCAGCCGGAGCACCGCTAGACGCCTACTGCTGGCCTGAGCCGAGACTAGTACAACCGAACCACCGGCCCTGCCTCCCTGCCGGGGGCGGGGTTCGGCGCTGCGAGCGTGGAGGCAGCACCCAGGGAACCTACTGGTACATTCCCATTTCTCTCTTCTGTTACACACCTCCGGGGTAGGGGGTCAATTCTCCATCTGCTGGAACACCCCGCCCAAAAAATAAGCAACCCCTACTCTCTATTGCAGTAGAGTAGTCCGCATGAGTGATAACAGCGTCAGTCTTCGCCACGCGCAAGGTGAAGTCTTCTCGAACCGTACGCGATTCCGCGTCCTCGTTGCCGGCCGCCGTTTCGGCAAAAGCTACCTCTCCTGCGTCGAACTTCTGCGTGGAGCAATAGACCGGCCCGGCGAAACCTACTTCTATTGCGCCCCTAGCTACAGGATGGCTAAGGACATTGTGTGGAAGCTACTCAAGCGTCTTGTCCCAAAAGCCTGGGTCCGCGCCAAGAACGAAACCGACCTCAAGATCGAACTGGTAAACGGCAGCACCATCGAATTGAAGGGCACGGAAAACGCAATGGCCCTCCGAGGCCGAAGTTTGGCCGGCGTGGTACTCGACGAGGCCGCCTTCATGGACAGCGAGGTCTGGTTCGAGGTGCTCCGCCCTGCCCTCGCGGACAAACAGGGCTGGGCCCTCTTCATCTCCACTCCGGATGGAACCGCCAGCTGGTTCTACGACCTCTGGTGTTACTGCGACGAAGGCGACAACGACTGGAAACGATGGCAATTCACCACCATCGAAGGCGATAACGTCCCACCCACCGAAATCGAGGCAGCGCGCAGCCAACTAGACCCTCGCACCTTCCGCCAGGAGTTCGAGGCGAGCTTCGAGAACCTCAGTGGTCTCGTCGCCGTCTCCTTCTCGGACGACAACATCGACAAGATCGTCCAAGATCTGCCTGTTCTACCCCTCCTGATGGGCGTGGACTTCAACATCGACCCAATGTCTGCCGTCTGCGGAGTCAAGAAGGGCGATGTCCTATGGATTTTCGACGAAATCATCATGACGGGTGGCGCCACCACCTGGGATCTCTGCGAAGAAGTCCAAACCCGCTACGGCGTGGAGCGCCGCATCATCGCCTGCCCCGACCCAACAGGCGGCGCCCGCAAAACCAGCGGCGTTGGAGCAACCGACCACACAATCCTGCGAAAATCCGGCTTTACAGTCTCCAGCCCCCGCTCCCCCTGGAAAATCCGCGACAAGATCACCTGCGTCAACACCGCCCTGCTCGACGCCACTGGAACCCGCCGCCTCTTCATCCACCCGCGATGTAAAGAATTAATAAAATCCCTGCGCACCTTGACCTACGCCCCCAACACAGGCCTCCCCAACAAAAACCTGGGCGTGGATCACGCCTTCGACGCCTTGGGCTACCTCTGCCTCCAAACTTTCAACCTAGCCAAGCCCGAAAACATGGGCAAAACCAACTATCGTGTGTGGTAACTACCCCGCTAATAGCCCCATGCCCGGACATTACGGCGACATGAAGATGCCCAAGGGCGCTAAGGCTAAACCGATGACAGCTAAGAGCACCAAGAAAAAAGCACCCAAGAAAAAGTAATGGCTAAAAAACCCGGCCTCTACGCCAACATTGCGGCCAAACGCAAGCGCATCGCTGCCGGCAGCAACGAATCCATGCGCAAACCTGGCACTAAGGGTGCCCCGACCGCTGCCGCCTTCAAGGCATCAGCTAAAACCGCCAAAAAGCCCGCCAAAAAAGGTAAATAAGCGTGGCCCGCATTGCTAATACGGCAAAAGAGAACTACTCCCACCTAATCGAGTACACAGGCGGTGCCCTCACCGCTGTAGACGATTGGATGGAAGTAGACGCCCACAGTGACGGCTACACATTCGCAGCAACCGTAACCGGCGGAGCCAACTTCACCCTCGCACTGGAGTGCAGCTTCAACGGCATCAGCTGGTTCACCATCGACAGCAGCAAAAACATCAACTCAAACGGCGAATACGTCTATTTCTACGACGGCAAACCCGCCGCACAAGTGCGTATGCGAATAGCATCCATCAGCTCGGGCACACCCAACGTGTTGCCCCACATCGCCGTCGTCTACGAAGGCTAATGACTATCCACACCTACCAAGGCCGCCCAACGTACATCGAAGTTGACGCCGAAACAGGTCGCACGGAAGTCACTTTCGACTTCAAAACACCCAACGACGCCGCATTATTTGCCGGCTTCATGGGCAACGTCTTCACTGGCATCGAAGTCCTCGTTGACGTCGACGACGAAGTAGAGGAGGAAGAGGACGATGATTGAATACCGTGGCGAAAAATTTGCGGGCTACAACAAACCCAAGCGCACCCCAGGCCACCCCAAAAAATCCCACGCAGTCCTCGCCAAAGAAGGCGCCACCGTAAAGCTCATCCGTTTCGGCCAACAGGGCGTATCTGGCTCACCAGCACGAACAGGAGAATCAGCAGCGGACAAGGCCAGAAGGGCATCATTTAAGGCTAGGCACGCCAGCAACATCGCCAAAGGCAAGATGTCAGCTGCATTCTGGGCAAATCGTGAAAAATGGTGACCCGAAGTGCCAAAATAGGTACAAAGTAGGAGTCAAACCGTGGTTTACAGCGCCAACATCCCTCCAACTGGCGCTGTAGTCAGCGAATCCCCCTTTGTCCGCAGCCTGGACGTAATCGCCATGATGCCCGACTGGGGCGTAATGGCCGCTGTCACCCGTGGCACCAACTACATCCGCGACCTTGCCGAGACCTACCTGCCGCAGGAACCGCGAGAAGACGACGACGCCTACCGCACCCGCGTCGACCGCAGCGTCCTCAGCCCCTACACCAGCCGCCTAATCGAGACCGCTGCTGGCGCCATCCTGCGCAAACCCATCCACATTGAGGGCGACCAATACTGGCTGGACCTGGCACAAAACATCGACGGCCTGGGCTCCAGCATCAACGAATACGCACGTCGGGCGTTGGTAAGCAGCTTGACCTACGGCCATAGCGCAATCCTGATTGACTACCCCGCCGCGATGGGTGCCCGCAACCTGGCGGAAGAACGCGCCATGGGCCGCCGCCCCTACTTCGTCCACGTCGATGCCCCTCAAATCTGGGGCTGGCGCAAAGAACCCGGCACCAACCGCCTGCTGCAAGTCCGCATCCACGACTACGACTACCGCCCCCTCAACGAGTTCGGCGAAGAGCAAGTCGAAGAAATGCGCGTCATCTACCCAGGCCGCTACGACCTCTACACCTTGGGCCAAGAAGTAGTCGAATTTACCGCCTCAGGCGGCTACAGCCTGGACGAAATCCCCCTCGTCCCGATCTACAGCAACCGCCGTGGCCTACTGGTATCCCAACCACCTCTCCTCGACATTGCCAACCTGAACATCACCCACTACCAACGCCAAGCGGACCTAATCCACGCCCTCCACATTGCCGCAATGCCCACCCTTGTCCTAGAGGGCTGGGACGACATCAGCGGCACCACCGCCATGGGCGTGAACTACGCCATCGCGATGCAGCCCGGCAACAAGGCGTACTACGTGCAAGCCGATGCCACCAGTTTCGACGCCCAAATGGCCGAACTGGAATCCCTAGCTTCCCAGATGTCCACATTGGGTGTCACCAAACTCTTCGGCCAAAAATTCGTAGCCGAGTCTGCCGAGGCCAAGCGCATCGACCAGGCCCAATCCAACTCCGTCCTCTCCATCATCAGCCAAGAACTGGAGTCAGCCCTCAACCAAGCCTTCGCCTTCGCCGCCCAATATGTCGGCATGGAGCCGCCGGAAATCACCGTCGACCGCGACTTCGACTACTACCGCCTGATCGGTCAAGACGTATCGGTCCTAACGCAACTAAACCAGGCCGGCAAGATCAGCGATGCCCTGCTACTGGAGATCCTGCGTCGCGGCGAAGTTCTTCCTGACAGCATCAGTATCGAGGACGAACTAGCCGCCAGCAACACAAACGCACTGGCACTACCAGAACCCGTCGAAAACAGCGGTGACGAGGACATGACCACCCGCGTGGAGTCTCTCGATTCTTAAGTGCTAAAATAGAAGTGTTGATGTAACACACAACCGTGCCCGAAGACCTAAATGCACCAGCAACTCCTGTGGAGTCTGTTGCGCCTCAGCCTGTGGCTGACACCTTGGACTTGGCCAGTCAACTCGAAGCCCTTCGTGCGAAAAACCAAGAACTGATTGCCGAACGCCGCAAAGACCGCGAAAACCGCGAAAACCTTCAAAAGCAACTCGACACTATCCAGCAAGCGCAGGAGCAAGCAAAAACCGCAAAGCTTGCCGAATCCGGCGAATACAAAACCCTCTGGGACGAGGCCCAGCAGACAGTTGCTGAGCTAAAACAACAGCTTTCCATCAAGGAAAGCGAAGTAGATCAAATCAAGCAAGGCTTCACGCAGGAGCAGTTGAAATCCTCCGCCATTGCCCAGCTTTCCCAGGCTGGTGCATTAGCCCCAGATCAGCTGTATCGTTTATTGCAAGAGCAACTTCGCGCTAAGGATGGTCAGCCTGTGGCTGTTGTCGGCGGCGTAGAGGTTCCGGTTGGCGAATACATCGCCAATCTGAAAAACCCTGGCAGCGGCTACGAGCATCATTTCGCAGCTACTAACAGGGCCGGCATGGGTGTAACGGGCAGTGCCCGCGCCACCGCATTCCCCGGACAATCCAACCCTTGGGCGAAGGACGGCTGGAATATCACCCAGCAAATGATTCTTCTCACCCAAGACCCCGATAAGGCCCGCCTCCTCAAAGCAGAAGCCGGCGCCTAGCCCTTGTGGGGCAACCCTTCAACCTTGACTCCACTGGAGCTAACCCATGTCTTCCTTTGCAGGTAACTACGGGTCCGGTTCGACTTTCCTGTCGAACTTGGTCACCCGTCCCGAATTTCTTCAGTACACCGCCGAGGGCATCTTCGAGCAATCGAAGTGGATTCAGAGCGGCATTGTGCAGCGCAACGCTGCCCTAGACGCCCGCGCAGGCGGCACCCGGGTGCGTGTGCCCTTCTTCGACCCCATCGCCCCAACTGAGACCCAAATCCTCAGCACCAACACCTGGGGTGGCGGTGGCGGCTACTTGGTGCCGCAGAACGTGACTGCCGACGAGCAGATCATGACCCTGCTCCACCGTGGTTTCGCCTACGCCGCAGACGACCTCAGCAAGCTCGGCTCAGGCGCCGACCCCTTGGCTCACGTCCGCAACCAGCTGACTGCTGCCATCAACAAGCTGAAGACCGGCACCCTTGCCGCTCAACTGCTGGGTCTGTTTGGCCCCATCGCCGGCACCGGCGTCCTCGGCCCTAACCAAGTCAACAAAACGTTTGCTGGTGTCCCCGGTTCCATGGCCGAGGCCAACTTCCTCAACGTTGGCAACGTTGTGGCCACCAAGGCAGTGTTGGGTGAGCGCGGCGACGAGCTGGATTCGATTGCTATGCACTCGAACGTGGCTTACTACCTGCAGCAAGTCGGGATGCTCGTTTTCAGCACCTCCGCTTTGTCTACAGGCGGCGCAATCACCTGGGGCGGCGGCGGCGTGGGTATTTCAGCCCCTGAAGTTGCCACCTTCGCGGGTCTGCGCGTGGTGATTGACGACCAACTGATCGCTCTGACCGGCGGCACCGCCACCCACGCCAAGAAGTACCCCGTGTACCTCTTCAAGTCTGGTGTGGTTTCCGAGGGCATCCAACAGGACCTGCGCTTGGCTGCCGACCGCAACATCCTGTCTATGCAGGACGTTCTGGCTGTGGATTACCACTACGGTTACCACATCACCGGCACCAAGTGGAGCGATGCCGGCGACAACCCGACCAACGCCACCACCAGCGGAAACCTTGGCAACATCTCCTCCTGGAGCCTGGTGTTTGCCACCACCAAGATGGTCCCCGTGGCCCGCTTGCTGGTCAACACCCCGTTCGACACTTCTGCCTACGCCTGATAACAGCCGTAGATACAGCGAGGCCCCCAATTACGGGGGCCTTTTTTATTGCCTGTCAGAGACCCAGTCGAATCTTCTCCTGCGCCTCAAACACACTCCCAGTATTCATTGTCATCTTGTACGACTGGAGGAACAACTGATTGATGACATCAAAGCTGACCGCCAGCACCTCATGAATTTCTTGCGTGGAGAGCTTCTCCTCTTCCCGCAGCCGGCGGATCTCCGCTGCCACTTCTTCCAAGCCACGTACTTCTTTGCCAGGCAGCACGGAGGAGGGCTTGGTCTCTACGCTGGTATCAGCGTCAATTTGCTTGCGAGTAGGCATGAGCATGGTGCGTCTCTTCGTACTACAGGATAACCGGCGCACGTTCCTAGATGTCCCCTACGGCAAACATTGCGAGGCCCAAGCCGACCTCGAAATGTCTGGAGCACACGTTTACCACGCTGCGCTACTCAGTTCTCCGCCTAAATCAAGAAACTACCGAAGCCCGGCTAGACTGAATCAAAGACTGTATTAGCCGTGCCAGCAGCAATCGACGCGACTCTCGGAGGCACCTCTGCGAACTCGTACGTCACGCTGGCTGCTGCCAACACATATTTTGAAACTGTCCCTGACTCCAGCACCTGGGTAAGCAAAACCGACGACCAGAAAAACCGCGCTTTGATTTCAGCCACCCGCTGGATCGACGCCTTGGCGTTTTACGGTGACCGCTGCACCGAAACGCAAGCCCTTAAGTGGCCCCGCGACAACTACAAGGTGGACGGCATAGAGCTGGCCTGCACCTTGATTCCAGAAGGCATCAAGACCGCCGCCTACGAATTGGCGCGAGCCTTCGCCAACGACACTGGCGCAATCACAAGCACCACCGGCACCACCGGCATCCCGGATGAAGTGGAACTGGGCGACCTAAAGGTCAAGTACAGCAAAACGTCACAAACCAGCGGCGTCATCAACAACGTCTTCGACGTTTACCCGTGGCTGCAGACCTACCTAGGCGCTTACACCATCGGTGGCGCCGCCAACACGGCCGTCCGTCTGTACCGAGGCTGACATGGGTCTAATCGACACCACCTTTGCCGCCATCCCAACCTCAGTCCTACGGGACTGGGGTCAAAACATCACGTACATCAAAACCGCCACACCCCGCACCTACAACCCCACCACAGGCGTTGTAAACGGAGCAGACACCACCGTAAGCGTTCGGGCAGTAATCTCCCGCGTAAACCCCCGCGAATCCGAGGGTCTGTATCAAACCACCGACCTCAAGGTAACCATCGGCACCGCCGAGCTCGGAACGTACTACCCAACCGAGGCCGACCGCATCCGATACCTCCAAGCTGGCGTCACCCGCGAAGCCAAGATCATCGCCATCACCAGCTACCGGGGCGACAACCCAGTCCTCCACACCCTCATAGCGAGGCCCCAATAATGGCTTTCGGTAAAGCCTTTAAGGGTTTTGTTGATCGGGCTGGGCGCAATCTTTTAGATCTAGACAGACTTGCGGGCACCACTATTGCCAATGGGCAACGTGCTGCAGCTGAGCGCGTTGTACGCGAAATGCAGAAAGACGGCCCCAGCTGGAGCGGCGAATTTTCCAACTCTTGGGAGATTCGTACGGCATCACGTACTTTTCGAGGTACAGGCGCAGCCGGCGAACCTCAACCTATCCGAGCCCCTTCCGTAACAGGGCGAGAAGCTACCGCAGGTCAGATCCTGAAAGACCCGATCCTGACAATATCCAATTTCTCCCCACATGCCCTTGAAGCCATTGACGCCATAGAACACAGCAAAGAGTATTACGCCCGCCGTCTAACACCTACACCTCAAACTGCTCTAGGTTTATCCAAGTGGACAGCTGTCACAGAAGGCCGGGCTAATAGCAGTGCTCGCGGACAAATAGGAGGTGGCGACCCCAACAGCATCTCCAGTCGCACGGCCCCTATGGACTGGTTTGCCACTTATGCCAGTGCCAAACTAGATAGAGCTATCCGTATCGAAATGGATTCTGCGCTACGCCGGAGATTTGGATGAACTACCAAGCAATTCGGGCGGCACTGGAAAACCCGCTACTCACCGCGTTCAACTCACTGGTGCCGGCTGTACCAGTATTTTTCGACAACATCACGGCTGCCCCAGCCAACACCACCACCGAGTACGTCCGCATCAATATCACCTTTGGCATCACAAACGAACCCACACTGACCAGCAGCGTGGACAATGCCCGTGGAGCCCTAATCATCCGCATCTTTACCGAAAAAGGTCAAGGCCCTGCCCGCAATCAAACCCTCCTTACTACCGCCGTCAACGTCCTCGAAAGCTTGAACAACACCGCAAAATCCTCCACTGGCACATTTATGCGGTTGGGTGAAATAAACGGCCCTACATTTTCTGCTGTAGAGACGGCCCCCCATTTTGTGGGACGTATCGACACAAGTTGGGTAGCAACAGTCCTTACCTGAAGAGTGTTGCTATTCTGGTAGAAGCCGGGCAGTGCCCGTTTCACTGTCCATCCACTCGGTAAGTCCTTATGGCAACCACTGTTCTGTCCGGCACGTCCGGTGCTCTGTACTACAAGCCCGCCGGCACCACTGGCGGCTTTGGTGAAGCTGGTGTGAACATCGCCACCGATGTTATCACCGTCGAGCCTTTCCTTAACTTCAAGGTCGGCGATCCCGTTGTATTTAGCATTGTTAACACCCAGACAGGTGGAGCAGGATCTGGCACGTTGCCCGCTCCTATTTCGGGAGCCACCACGTACTTCGTACTCAGCTACACCGCTGCTACCGGCGCCCTCACAGTTTCAACTACAGCCGGCGGCACGATTCTCGCCATCACCGACGACGGCACTCTTGCTGCGCCCAACGAGTTCCAGGTTGCTTACGCGGCTTTTGCTGCTGTAGGCCAAGTCCGCGACTGGAGCTTTGAGATCACCCGCGCCGAAATCGACGTAACCACAATCGGCTCCACCCCCGGTCAGTACGTACCCTTCCGCAACTTCATCGCCGGCTTTGCCGACGGTTCTGGTACGGCCACGGTCTACATGACCAACGAAGACGCCGCACTGTCCAACCGGATGGTCGAAGACGTACTCCAGCGCCAACAGATTGGTGCAGCCTTCAAGCTGTACACCGATCAAGTGTTCGTCAGCGGCACTTTGAACGAGGCCCAAAGTCGTTCAATCGCCTTCGATGCAGTGCTGACCTCGGCCAGCATGAACATCAACCCCGACGACGCACAGTCTGTGACTGTGAACTTCCGCCCGTCTGCAACCCCTACCTTCGACTTCGCCAAGTCCTGATAGCCTCCAAGCTGTCCCCTGTCCGCCCCACTACACAGTGGGGCTTTTTTCATGCTTACTGCGTTACACTAGAACGTAAATCACCAAGGTTTTATGCCCGCCTCAACTCCCACTCGGGCGATTGATCGCCTTCGTAAGGCCGCCAACCTAGAGCCCACCAAAAAGAACGTGGAGCTTTCGGATGGCACCACCTTTGAGATGTGGGTCAGCCCGCTGACAATGGCCGAGCGGGAACGCGCCCAGAAGCAGGCCAAGTCGGACGACGCCAACGCCTTCGCCCTCCAACTGCTGATCGCCAAAGCACTGGACGAAAACGGCAGCAAACTTTTCGCCCCCGGCGAAATCGACGTACTCAAGAACGAAGTCAAGGACAAGGATCTCCAGACCCTAATGCTGGCAATCCTCACCGACGACTCCGAGCCCATCGACCCAAAGCCCTAGCCGCCGAACTCCGCAAAGACAACTGGCTCCTGCTCCAATTTGGCGTCGCCAAGGAGCTGGGCCTAAGTCTTACCGAAGTACGGACCACCATGACCGCCGAAGAACTACTCGGCTGGAGCGCCTACTTCCAGATCCTCAACGAGGACCAACAGAAGGAAATGGACAAAGCCAAACGCCGCCGCTAACCCCGGCGGCTTTTCATTAGGTAGACTAAATTACCGGATCATAGAAGGTGCCGTGGCTGCTTACAGAGCCGATATTGAAATTGGCGTAAGAGGGCAACGAGAGCTGGAACGGCTGCGTTCTGCAATAACACAAACTTCTGAAGCCGCCGAAAGTCTCAACAGAATTAGAGTCAACGGTGGTCGGTTAGCCCAAAGCCTTGAAAATTACAATACACAACTTGAACGTGCCCAGCGAAATTTACAAATAGTTGCCACAGCAAGTCAAGCCGAAAATAAAGCAATTACAGAGTACGTAACCGCTTTAGGCAGTGCTAACGCCGCTCGCGCTCGCCAGAATAATCTTATTGAGGATGAAATTCGCCTTCAACAGACCGCTGCACGGGTTGCACGATTAGCGGCTGCAGGTATCCGCGAAACCAGTGGAACCACCCAACTCGGACCCGGACCTGCATCCCCGGTCGGATCTCTCGTAGGCCAAAAATCTCCTGTAGCAGAAAAAATTAACCAAACACTACAAGCAAGAAAAGACGAAATACAACTACAAGCAGCCCTTTTACGTCTAGAAGAAAAAAGCGCCGCAACATTAAACGAAAAACTAGAACTCCAACAAAGGTTAAACAGAGCGGCACTTGCACAGGGAAAACTAGATGTCGAAACAGTTAGTGCGCAACAGGCTCAAAGGCAACAGTTTCTCGCCGGCACATCTGGTAAAGCTATACAAGGACCGCTCGCCGGACCCGGCGCAATGGGCTTTCCCGTTGCCTTGTCACTTAGTAAAGTAGAACAAGAAGCACTGCAAACAGCAGCTAAAAAGCAAGAAATTCTACAAAGAATGGTGAACACTAGGCAAACCCTAGTGGGCCTTGCCGATAATTTACGCCGAATTGATCAGAATGCTGCTAACCAAATTAAAGTTGCCATTGCTGACGCCGAAAGATTAAACGCAGTAAAGTTAAAGGAACTACAGATTACACAACAAATACGGGCATCTGAGGGAGCGGCAAGTAATGCAGCAAGACAACGCCTGGCTCAAGAAGCTGCGCGTAGGGACAGAATACAGAACGCCGGTTTTGGTATTCAAGGCCCTGCTTTACCTCCGGGAAGAGCAGGCCGCAGCGGCGGCGGTCGCCTCGGTGGTGCTATCAGCGGCTCGATTATAGGTGGCTCATTCCCGTTGCTGTTCGGGCAAGGCGCCGGCGCAGCTGCAGGTGGTGCAATCGGTGGACTTGTTGGTGGCTTAGCTGGACCTGGCGGAAGTTTTGCCGGTTCTCTACTCGGTACATTGCTTGGCGACATTGCCTCACAAGGATCGAAGGTAAAAGATCTTGCTGCCGATATTGGTTTCAGCGCCGATCAAACAGAGCGCCTAAAAAATGCCTTTGCTTTAGCCGGTCAAGAAGCGGATAAATTTGAAGCAGCAACTCAAAACATTAGAGGTTTGGGACTATCTATAGATGACCAAGCCGATGCTATTACACTGGCCGCAAATCTTACTGAAGCTTACGGCGGTAAGATAGATAAAATAGCCGCAGCTTACGCTAATTTTGTTGAAAAAGGTAAAGTAGGTATAGCAGACATAAACAAATTTACATCCGAAGGCATACCTATTTTAGACGAGTTAGAGAAAAAGTACAACACAAATAGAGACGGTATTCTTAAACTAGCCAAAGACGGCGAAATATCTGCTCAAGCTCTTTCTGACGCACTTATTGCCGTAGGTAATAGCTCCGATACAGCCGTAAAGAAAACAGTAACCGGCTGGGACAAAGCGTGGGCAGACATCAAAGCCGGTGGATCTTTGCTAAGTCAAGCCATCGCCGGTTATTTCGGTGCGGTTGTCGGCAGCGCCGGCTCTTCCACAGCCAGCATCGCCCAGTCCTTTGCGTCGATGTTCAAAAGCATCGTACAAAACTCCATTGATGCCACCGCAGCAATGGCTCGTCAGCTTGCCAATTTAGCCAGGTTTTCTGCTAATTTATCCGCCACGGTGGAGTTAGGTGGTTTGAACATTGGCGCCACAGCAAGCAAAAATATCGCTAAAAATGTAGAAACAACAGCCCGTAATTTTGACATTGCTTTACAAAAAATTCAGCTACCTGCACCTGGTAAGGTAGGAGCTATAGCTATCCCAGGTCAAGCCCCTGCTAGCGGTGGTGCAAAAGGTCCAAAGCCTCCTGAAGATCGCACGGCCCAACTACGTGAGGAATTTAATGCAATTGTAGCCATAGGCCAAGCTGAAGACAGAATACGGGATCTGCTGTTTGACGGGCGTGAACTACTCGCGGCTGAAGTCGAACTGCAAAAACAGATTGCAGACATTGAGAGAGATCGCAACAAAGCTCTGCTGAGCGCTAATTACGAAAGCGAGCGCGTAGTAATTACTAAAATAGCCGAAGCCCGTATCGTCGACGCACAGTTAAAGCAGCAAGATAAAATACGCGAAATAAACCAAAAGCGTTTCGAGCAAGAACTACAAGTGCAAGCAGCGGTGCGTAGTTCCGTGCAGGCATTTACAGATATGCGCACCGAGCAAGAATTACAAGTTCAGTATTCAAAAACTTACTACAGACTTTTAACAGAAGGTGTACTGCCTGCCGAAGCAGAACGCATTGCAAACTTCGATAAACTCATAGCAGGTAAACTTAAAGAAAACGAAATAGAAACCGCAATTGTTACAGCTGCTATAGAGAAAGCCAGATTAGACAATTTAGCTACAAAAGACCTAGAAGACCGGCTCAGATTACTAGGTTTAATAAAAGACTCCATTACAGGCGAAGCAGTCACAGGTCCCGGAGTGGCAGCGGTAGAAGCAACGCCTGCCGAAAAAGTAACGGAGAGAATTGGCAAGCTCAAGGAAGAAGTTGCCGAGCTTACCAACATCGGCAACATCGCCATTACGGTAGCCGATGGTATTGGTGTTGCCTTCAGCCAAGCGTTCCAAGGTTTAATTAGTGGCTCGATGTCAGCGGAAGAAGCGCTTGGATCATTCTTCAAGTCAGTTGGCGACATGTTCGTCAGCATGGCCGCCGAGATTATCGCCAAACAGATGACCATGATCATCCTGCAAACCATCTTAAAAGCGTTGGGTGCTGCGGGCGGTGGTGGTGGCGGTGGCAACGCAGCATCCGCAATGGGGAGCAACCCCAACGTGGCCGCATATGCGCCGCTCGCCAACGGCGGCCCAGCCGCAGGCGGCACACCCTATCTGGTAGGCGAGCGTGGCCCTGAGTTGTTTGTGCCGGGCAGTAACGGCGGCGTGATGTCTAACAACGACCTGCGCTCTGCAATGAACAGCCAAGGTGGCGGTGCTGCTGGCTCACCTGTGCTTAACATGAGCTTTGAAAGCACCACCATCGGCGGCGTGGAATATGTCAGCCGCGACCAACTGGAGCAAGCAATGGCTGAAACCAGGCGCAGTGCATCACGCGATGGCGCCCAACGCGGCATGACGATGACCCTTGACCGCATCCAGAACAGCAGCTCCACCCGCCGGAGGATTGGCGTCTAATGGCTGACTTTCCCGCGCTAACACCAACCGCCCGCAGTTTCCAACTGGGGCAGTACCCGGTCAAGACGTACCGGGCCATGTCGGGCGCCACGCTGCGCCGCAGCTTCGGCAACCGCCCATCTGGCCACACGCTGGATTTACAGTTTGACAATGTGCCCGAGGCCACGGTCAACACGATCATCGACCACTACAACACCCAAGGTGGCGGCACCCTTGGCTTTACCTTGCCTGCAACGGTGTTTGCCGGATACAGCGCTGACTTGCGCAACCGCGCCCAGAACCCCACAGGCATTGAGTGGCTATACGCCGAGCCGCCTAGCGTTAGCAGCGTCTTGCGCGACCGCAGCAGCGTGACGGTCAAGCTGATAGGCGAAATCCGATGACCGAAATCCGCATCGCGCAATATTTCGACCTGACCACTGCCAACGGTGTGCGCCACCGCTACCAAAACTTCTTCGTTCAAGAACCACGCACCTTAGCTGGTGCCCGCTTTGAGTTTGCGCCATTCCGCGCCGAGGGCAGCACCGCCAACCTCAACGGCGACAACGCTCTGGTGCGGGTGCTGTTCCCCAACGTGGAGTATGCCATCCGGCTAGTGGAGCAGGGAGATGGCAACCGCCTTAGCCGCCTGACCATTACCACGCAATGGCTGAACGCCGCCTTGGCGCCATCACGCACCTACGAAGAGCGTTACGTCGGCATTGGCGCCAGCTATTCCGATACTACGATTGAACTGCGCTACCGCACTGCCATGGATTCCGTTGGCGCTGCATTCCCCGCGCAAACCCTCACCCGCAGCCTGGTCGGCCCCCTTCCGCTCAATGCACAACTTGTCCTTCAATGATCTAATTGGTCTTAAACGAGCGTGGGCGGCCAGGCCTGGCGATGGTAGTGGCACGGTTGATTGTTGCTTACTTGCCGCTGAAGTACGCAAAAGACTGGGTTATTATGATTACACTGATGATCTTTTAGCAATCATTGAAGAAAACAATTACACCGACGACACATTCCCCCGTCGTCGCATGGCCGAATGGTTACTGAAGAATGGCGTTAGACTCCGAAGCCCAGAGCTACATGCGGTAGTGTTAATGCCTGGGAATGATGGGGGAGCCATGGGGACGGTGCTAGACGATGGCCACACGCTGTTTATAACTGGCAACGCCGGCGTAGTAAAAGCTCCGATTCCTTTTGATTATGGCCATCACTTCAGGTTGAACAAATGACCCGCAAATTACTGCCATACGAATACGACTTGATCGACGCGCTGGGCGTCAGCAAGAAAGACTATCTTGACTTTGTAGCGCAGCAGCATATCTACGAAGATGTAAAAGAAGGGACTGTCTTGGATGCGCGAAACGACTTCGGCATCGTAGCGTTAGTTCTTACCATCGTCGGCATTTTGTTTCAAGTGGCATCCGTCTTGCTGATGCCCAAGCCAAAGTTGCCAGGGCAGCAGCAAGAGCAGAAAGGCACCGAGCAAACACGCGACCAAGCGTTATCACCACGACTGGGATTTAACGGGTCGCAAGATCTTGCCATCTACGGCGATACGGTGCCACTGGTCTACACCAACACCGCTCAAAACAGCAACGGCGGTGTGCGGCTATCCACGCTGCTGCTGTGGTCCGCAATCTTGAGTTTCGGCAACAACCAATTTATGCGGCTGATGATGACGCTTGGGGCGTCCAACATTGCCCGCATCGACCCCGAACGCACTGCACTGGGACAGTTTCCCGCCAAGGATTTGGTGCTCAGCAATGTCTGGCAGTATTACAACGCTGACGGCCCTACGCGATACAACAATCTCATCCGTGGTGACGCCAACGACCCAACAATCACTACGACGAACGACACCACAGCAAAACTAAACGGCTTGCCTGGTGCTGCTGAAGGCTTCAGCCAAGCATTTTCCCCAACTACGGCTAACACGGTTGGCGTAACCGGCTTTCTTCCGGTTAATGCCGATGTGCTGATCCTCAACGAAGCCGGAAATTCCGTGCGGCGCCGTGTGGATACCTATTTCCAATCACAAAATGGCGATTACTGGCCGGATAGCGACGACCGCCCGGTGGTGCCTGTGGGTAACCGGTGGACGCTGGTAGTCAGCAACACAGCAGAAAGCCTAGGGCCTGGCGACACCCCTGGCATCGCTCGGCAAGATGCATTACGCGCTGCTGCCTCACAGATTGACAACGGCGCCATCTTCAAGGCAGGCTCGGCACTATTCCGAGTGGTGTCCGCGTCTTACGGCGGCAGCACCAACGGCATTGAAGAAGGTGACCTCACGGCGACGCTGGAGTGCATCCGCACCGGCAAGCTCCCCCGAGCGCGTTATGGATTGGGGCATTGGCAGCAAGTAGGCGAGCAAGCCAACGCACTGCGCGCCATTATTAATAATAACAATGGCGAAATTGCTAGACTTCAAAAAGAAAATGCGATTGATCAAGGCGAACTGGCGCGTGGGTACAAAATTGTCTTTGGCAAAGGCGTACAGCGGCCTCACCAACCTTTTACGCAGAAAGAAAAAAACTCTTTACAAAACAATATTGACATTCGCAATAATCAAATCACCACCTTTTTCAATGACACCAACAATGTTCAAAATCAAATCAATAGCCTCGGTTCTGAGGTCGGCACCGAAACATTTCACGTCAAGGGCCTAGCCCGCGTCGAAGAAGCCGCCTACGCCAGCGTCACCAAATGCAACGTCCTTGACATAGCACTTCGTTTTCAGGCATACCGCAGACTAAGCGGCCGCGCCAATGTCTACGGCAAAGATCAAGTCAACTACGGCCACAGCGCCTCCAACAACGGAGTTAAAGCGCGTACCAGCATGTTTGCTCTCTGGTATCGCTTCGATAACAGCGGAGACTACGCTCGGCTGCCTTACATTTTTTGCTGCCGTAATTTCAACGAACAAAGCGTCTTTACCTACATCAAACTTATTTCTCGCAACGCTGGTGCTCGTTTTATCGAAGTCAAGCTTGAAGCAGTAATCGATACCTATGCCGAGATTCGCACCTTTCACACACGCGGTTACTGCTACCTCAACACCACGGCGCCCCTTGTCACACTCGGCCCCGACTTAACCGAGAACGCTGGTCTAGAAGTTTACTTCAACGGTTCCATCTACTTGGATGGCGCCCGTGGTGACTACCCTCCTTTTAACAAGTCTCCGCTTAACACCACCGAATTTGACCTGTTCAATTACGACGCATTTTCGCAAACCACTTTTTCGTTTGATTCCTCTACGGAAGTCCAAATTACTGCTGTTACTGAACAACTCATAGAACCATGGAGCAATTACAGCCCTAACTTGTACCGTGGCTTGTCCACAATGGCCCTACATGTAGTGTCGGGCTCAGGCACGCAAGACCTACGCAGTGTCAGTGCCTATATCACTGAGGGCAAGCGGGTGCGCTTGATGCCTACCAGTTTGGATTACTTCGGCAACGAAGCTACAGGTGCCGCAGATGATTCCGCCATCGCCGCTTTTGCTGCTAGCGCCCCCAGTAACTCGACATCATTCGCTCCCGACATCTTCTTAGACACGGTGCTAGATGACACCAACGGCATCGGCCGCTACGCCAGTCTGCATTCTGTTGACGTAATGCAACTGGCGCAAAGCAAGCGGTACTGCCAGTGCAATCTCCTGTTTATGGATGGCGTGATCGCCGATGGCCGCCCTTGGCGCGAGTTCTGGGCGCAGGTGGCACCGTTCAGCCTGCTGGAACTCGGCAAAATCGGCGGCAAAGAAACCTTGGTGCCGGCACTACCTTATGTCAAATCAACAGGAGCTATTACCCGCGCCATCTCGATTACGGCGTTATTTAACCAGGGCAACATCCTTGATGACAGCTTCAAAGAGGAGTTCATCGACTATGGCGCCAGCGTCCAAGACGTGATCGTCACGCTGATTTACCGCGACGTGGAGCGCAACGGCGTGTTCCCGCGCAACAACAGCGTAGAAATCAAACGCACCGACACCCAAGAAGCCAATGCCATCCGCGAAAGCTTGGACATTTCGCAGTTTGTCACCACCCGCACCCAGGCCATCCTGCTAGGCAAGTATCTGTGTCAGGTGCGCCGTTTCAACCGTCGCGCCATTGAGTTTAAGACCTTCCCGACCGACATCTTCGTAATGCCCGGCAGCTATGTGTACGTCGAAACCAGCAACAATCAATGGGATGGCATCTACACCGGTCGCATCGAGGACGGCGGTGTACTGAATGTGCCAATTGCTAGCAGCATTCCTAACGGCACCTACAACGTACTGACCTACGGCAGCAGCGACGGCACCCGCTCATTCACAGGTATTACAGTCACAGGCGGAGTAGCAGACAGCCTCAGCCCACAGACAGGCCAGTTGTTTGTGCTGGGGCAAGCAGTCCGCAGCAAGCGCGTTTTCCGCGTCACCGAAGTCACCATGGAAGAGGAAGGCGAAACCACCATCCGCGCAGTCGAGCACCCGTGCGACACCAACGGGTTTTCGTTTATTGCGCAAGGCCTTGACGCCTACGTCGCCGGACTATTTACCATAGACGGCGCAGCGGAGTAAACTGACAGCAAAGACTACTGGCGCAACCTAATGGGCTTTTACACCGGACGCAGCGGCAAGCTGTTTCTTTCTTCAATTCTCACTACTGCGCCTAACCCAAGCGAGGCTCAGTCGGTGCTAAAGATTCGTGACTGGTCACTGGAAACCACGCTGGAACTGCTGGAAACCACCACCATCGACACCGCCGTCAAGCGCTACACGCCTGGTATGGTCAGCTCCACAGGCTCGGCCACTGTCATGTACTACCGCGCCGAGGCTGGTGATGTTGGTGTGCAGTTTGATCAACTGCTTAGCAAGGTGATGAAAACCAGCAATGATGGCGTCAGCGAGTCGGATCGCGTCGGCATGGTGCTTCGTGCTGGTGCTCAGACAGGTGCGGGCGTCGACGTTAAGGATGACATTGCGTTCAACGCTTACATCACCAGCGCAGGCATCACGGTTGGCACTGGCGAGTTGACTAGCGTCTCACTGCAATTCACCGTTGATGGGGCCTTCTTGGAGCTGATTGATTCGTGACGTATTTTCTCGGCAATGTAGGCAACGTACGCCTGCGTCGTAACTCCGAAAAAATCTTAAACGTTGTAGTCAAGGACGCAGATACGGTTACAAGCCTTAACCGGATTGGCATTGAAGGTGCTGTTGAAAATTTACTGACAGGTGACAAAGTAACAATATCAACAGACGATGCGCGAGGCATAGCTTTTTTTCCTGTTAATTCATGGGTAGATGGCGAAGGTGTTTCCCATCGCAGCTTTAGCCAATTTATCAACGTCAACGCCGCTGGCGGCATTAGGTTTTTCCCTACTTTTCAGGCAGCAGTTAACAACGTCAGGGCGCAAGAATACACCATACAAAACTTTGGTGGCGGCCCTTTACCTCTGCAGATACAAGTTCGTGACATCAGCGCCAACGTGTTAGGCGATGTCACTTCTTATGAGTTCAATACCGACCGCGAAGCGCTAGACACCACAGTGCTGAGCGACAAGTTCAAGCGCATGTACAGCGCTGGCTTGATTAGCGGCTCCGGCAAGATTGATTGCATCTTCAACAACCAAACATCGGGCGTCAAAGAAACCCCGTTGCTGGCATTGCAACTGATTAACCGCGTTGACATCGGCAGCGAATTTGACTGCCTGTTGTCCATTACTGACAGCGATAATGACCCTAGCCAGTTAGATATATTTTACGAGTTCACCGCAATGGTAACTCGTTCAGGATTGCAAGTATCAGCGTCGGAGCTAATTACTTGCAGTATTGATTTCGTCACTACTGGCGAAATTAAACTACTGGTTGGGCGCCCATCAGGTTACGTCCTCAAAGAAGACGATGACCGCATCGCGCTCAACCAAGACAACCTTGCCTTCCTGCTGACGGAAGTTGAGGACTAAACTAATCCCATAAGGTAACTCGACCATGGCCGACCAACGCATTTCGCAGCTCACGAAGCTTGCTCAGGGTGATGTCGCCGCCAATGACGTGCTGGCGATTGTTGACGTTGGTGCCAGTACCACCAAAAAAGTAGAAGCCAAAGACCTGTTTCAAGCTGGCGCCAATCTGGCCGACAGCGCCAGCATCGACCTGATCAAGCTGAACCAGTCCAGCACCACCAAGCTGGGCACCACGGCGCTAGCTGACGACGCCGTTACAGCAGCAAAACTGGCAGACGACAGCAGCATTGCATACGACTCGGTAGCACCCAGCACCAATAACTTTGAAGGGCGCGGCTACGTCAACAGCACTAGCAAAAATCTGCAGGTATGGGACGGCAGCGCCTTCCAGCAAGTGGTGGCACCTACCACTGGCATCGGCGACCTGCAGGTGACGACAGGCAAGCTGGCCAACAACGCCGTCACCACAGCCAAGGTAGATGCCGCTGGACTAGCAGCCGCAGCACTGGCGACTGATTCCGTTACCACCATCAAAATCCAAGACCTAGCCGTTACTACTGGCAAACTGGCGGCGCTGTCCGTCACTACCGCCAAGATTGCTGCTGATGCCGTCACAGCAGATGAACTGGCAAGCAACGCGGTCGTCACGGCATCCATCGTTGACGCCAATGTCACGGAAGCAAAGCTAGCAGCCGGCGCAGTCACGGAGGCAAAGATCGCCGCCGCCGCTGTAACCGTTGCCAAAGTTGCCGACGCCAGCCTTACCTACGCCAAGCTGAACCTCGCTGACGCAAGTGTCCCTGGCGCCAAGCTTGTTTCCAACAGCGTCACCAGTACGCAACTGGCCGTCGATGCGGTCACCACTGGCGCAATTACTGCGCTAAATGTCACTACAGCAAAACTAGCTGATGGCGCCGTCACCGCTGCCAAGCTTGGTGCATTAGCCGTCACAACAGCCAAGATTGCCGCTGATGCTGTTACAGCCGCCGAACTAGCAAATGATGCCGTTGATACTGCCGCTATTGTCAACGCTGCTGTCACGGAAGCAAAGCTAGCAGCCGGCGCAGTCACGGAAGCCAAGATTGCCACCAGTGCAGTAACGGTTGGCAAGATTGCCGACACGCAAATCACCTACGCCAAACTCAATTTGGCGGATGGCAGCGTCCCTGGCGCCAAGCTTGTTTCCAACAGCGTAACCAGCACCCAACTGGCTGTGAACGCTGTCACCACCGGTGCATTGACGGACTTGAATGTCACCACCGGCAAACTGGCTGACTCTGCTGTTACAAACGCCAAGCTAGCCACTGGCGCTATTACCACCGCCAAGATTGATGCGGCCGGCCTCGGTGAAGCAGCCATCGCGACTAGCGCCGTCACCACCAGCAAGGTGCTTGATGGCGCTATCACCGCCGCCAAGCTTGCTGCCGACAGCACCACCATTGTGCAGGCTGGCACTCCCGTGGGCAGCGGCGCATATGAAGGCCAGCTTTGGTTTGACACCAACACCAGCGTCAAATACGTCTGGAACGGCAGCGCTTGGATTCGGCAAGCTGCTCTTAATAGCATCAACTTCAGCGACACCACACCGCTGAACTTTGCAGTCGTCTACCCCGACAACCACACCGCTAATATCACAACCACGCTTGACACCCAAGATGCAAACGCGGTTTTCGCAGGCCCCACCAGTGGCGCTGATGCCGCACCTACATTCCGCGCATTAACACCTGCAGACCTACCGAACGCTACAGCAAGCACCAAGGGCATTGTGCAGCCGGGTACAGGTCTTGCTGTTAATGCTGGCGTCTTGAACCACAGCAACAGCGTTGCCCCCGGCACTTACACCCGATTGGTGGTGGACGCACAAGGCCACATCAGCCAAGGCCAGCTACTGGAAGCCTCGGACATTCCCAACTTAGATGCTGCCAAGATCACCACAGGCGAACTGTCCACGGCTCGCATTGCTGACGCCGCCATCACAATTGACAAGCTAGCTAATTACTCAACGGCATCAATAGGAACGGAGTTCCCAGAAGCAACATTTACAGGGCAATTGCACCTGAACTCGCTAGACCGTTCATTCTACATGTGGGACGGCAACGTCTATGTGCCAATTGGTATTTCGGCAGGGCAAATTGTTTTAGCCGGCACGTTTGATGCCAGCAGTCCATCCGGCGTTGGCAAGGTGCAAAGCCTTACGCCTGAAGGCGTTGCTGCTGGCTTTGTAGTTAACAGCGCATTGCCTGTACCAACGCTAAACAACAGCAAGCATTACTTTGTCGTCAGCGAAGGCGGCACAATCACCTCCGGCAATGCACCTGCTGGGGCATTAGCTCCACCTGACTTGCTGCTGTCGGTGTATAGCACCACTCTCCCGCAATGGGTAGAAATCGACGTATCAGCAGGCGCTGGCGCTATTGCCGCAGCCAATGTCAGCTTTGTGCCGGCTGGTGATATTGCAGCCAGTAATGTTCAAACTGCAATCGAAGAAGTCAGCACTGAATGCCGTAACGCTACCAACATAACCAGCGGCACGCTAGCTGTAGCGCGAGGTGGCACCAACGTAGCCAGCTACACCAAAGGCGACCTGCTAGCTGCAAGCGCAGCGACAACGCTCACCAAGCTGCCGGTTGGCACAAACGGCCAGGTACTACGCGCCAATAGCGCGACTGCTACTGGCTTGGAATATGGCGCTGATTTTGTTGGCACTGTCACCACTGTCACCAGCAGCACTACTGCACTAACTGTTGCTAATCCCACTACTACGCCAGCATTAACTGTTCGCGCTGCCACTACCAGCGTTGATGGCATTGTCCAATTAAGCGACAGCACAAACACCACCAGCTCAGTACTGGCTGCCACGCCTACTGCCGTCAAGAGCGCCTACGACTTGGCTGCGCTGGCGCTACCTAAGGCTGGTGGCACTGTCACTGGCGAGCTACTGATCGGCAGTGCAGGCACCTTGGTGTTTGAAGGCAGCACCGACGATGGCAATGAAATAACGCTGGCAGTTGCCGATCCAACGGCTGATCGCACTATCACGCTGCCGAACGTGACTGGCACTGTTGTTACAACAGGAGATAGCGGCACGGTAACGAGCACAATGATCGCTGACGGAACCGTAGTTAACACCGACATCAGTGCTAGCGCTGCAATTGTCGACACCAAGCTTGCAACTATTGCAACAGCAGGCAAGGTCAGCAATAGCGCTACTACGGCTACCAGCGCAAATACCGCAAGCGCGATTGTTGCGCGAAACGCATCAGGCGATTTCTCTGCCGGAACTATTACCGCTTCTTTGTCGGGCAATGCTTCAACAGTAACAACCAACGCAAACCTAACAGGAGACGTTACATCTGTCGGTAATGCAACCAGTATTGCGGCAGGTGTAATTGTTAATGCTAATATAAACGCTTCTGCCGCCATTGCCGGCACCAAGATCAGCCCTGACTTTGGCAGCCAAACAGTCGCCACAACGGGCATCTTCAGCCACGCCCTCGGCAGCGTTAGCGCACCAACCATCACCTTCACAGGCGATGCCAACACCGGCATCTACAGCCCTGGTGCAGACACGCTGGCATTTGTTGAAGGTGGTGTCGAGGCTATGCGCATCGACAGCTCTGGCAACGTGGGGATTGGTACTATCAGCCCTAGTACTCGTTTAGAGGTTATAGGAGAAATCAGAGGTGTTGACGGTAGTTTTGCTTTACTCGCTTCAAATGGCTCTGGAACTGGACAGACAAGCATCGGTCTACGCAGAGAAGGTGCTCCTACTGATCAAAAAACATGGGAATTTTTTAGCGGGGCAAGCGGAGAATTTAAACTTCGCACAATTAACGATACATACACGGCTGGTCAAGACGTTTTTGGTGTTGACCGTGGAACAGGTGTTGGCGTTGCTAGTGTTCAGTTACACACCAACGGATCTGAACGCCTCCGCATCGACAGCTCTGGCAGGCTCGGGATTGGCACCTCAGCTCCAGTAACAAGCCTAGAGGTTAGTTTGCCATCAGCAAGCGCGACAATTGGCAACATTCGTATTACGCCTAGCACCGCTGGCCAAGCCCGCTACTACTTGTACAACGGAGGGTCAGTTGCCGAATGGTTATTTGGTCAAAAAACTAGCACCGATCATAAATTCAAAATTTCAACATCAGTTGCGGGCAGCGAAACCGACGTTTTTACCATAGACACCAACGGCAACGTAGGGATTGGCACTACTAGTCCTGAGTACAAACTAGTTGCTAATGGAACCATCAAAGGTGTTGCTGGTACTTATGCACTACTTGCTTCAAACGGATCTGGTAGTGGGCAGACAAGCATAGGTTTAGTCAGGGAAGGAGGTACTGCTGATGAAAAATATTGGGAAATTCATAATGGTGCATCGGGTGAATTGAAAATTAGGGCAATTAATGATACATACACGAGCGCTCAAGATGCACTGATGATTGGCCGTGGATCAGGCGCTACTGTTAGTAACTTTCAAATACATACCAACGGATCTGAACGCGCCCGCATCGACTCCGTAGGCAGGTTCGGGATTGGGACTAGTAGTCCTAACTACACACTAGATCTTAACAGTGGAGCAGCAACTCCCGCACAGATTAGTACAATAGTAAACTGGAATTTCCCCGGTTTTATATTGCGGCGCAACGCTTCAAATGTATCAACAGCAAAAATGCTGAGCATGATACTGCAAGGTGATACGGATAGCGACACTACTCTTACCAACCACCTTAATATCTGGGGCACTTATAGCGCAGCTCCAACTACCGGTTCAACAACTGCTGGACTTAGCGGTGTCATGAACCTTGGAGCGCCGTCTGGTATTGCGCTGCACGTTAATGGCTCCGAACGCGGGCGCGTTGATAGCTCGGGCAGGCTGCTGGTTGGCGCGTCTAGTTTTCGTCAAGTGGGCACTATATTCAGCCCATCAACAAACATACAAGTTGAAGGAAGTGGCGATGGCTTCTATCAGGTGCTCACTGGAGTTGCAAACCGAAACGACGCAAACGGCCCGGTCATAGGACTTGGCAAATCACGCGGTGTAGCGAACGGATCCAGTGCGCTTGTGCAATCCGGAGATTCTCTAGGTGACATAATCTTCGCTGGTGCCGATGGGGTTGATCTATCTACTATCGCTTGTAGCATCGGTGCTTATGTAGACGGCGCCCCCGGCACCGACGACATGCCAGGCAGATTGGTGTTTAGCACCACCGCTGATGGAGCGAGCAGCCCTACGGAGCGGATGCGGATTACGCAAGCAGGTAACGTTGGGATTGGGGCCTCTGGTCCAGGTACAAGCCTAGATGTTCAAAAGCCATCAGCAAGCGCAACAATTGGCAACATTCGGGTTGCGCCAACCAGCACTGGCCAGGCCCGCTATCACCTCTTCAACGGCGGCGCCATTGCCGAGTGGTTGTTCGGCCAAAAAACCAGCACCGATCACGACTTCAAGCTAAGTAAGTCAGTTGCAGGTAGCGAGGCAGATTACGTTGCAATTAAAACTTCTGGGATCATTAACATTGCCGTCCCCCCTACTTATGCTGACAATGCTGCCGCAACGTCTGGCGGATTGGTTGCTGGCGACATTTATCGTAAGTCTGACGGCACGCTGATGATTCGCTATTAAAGGCGGGCAACCGGCCTGTACAACTGGTTGTAAACTGACTACAGTCCTGCAAAACACTTCAAACCATGGCTACTGCTACACCTGTGACCGTCACCACCTGGGGCATCGCCCAAATGGAGCGCAATACTGCTGACGGGATTGTGTTCACGGTCCATTACACCGTGGCCGCAAGCGACGGCACCTACGCCAGCTCTGCCTACGGCTCTATCGGCTTGGAGCAGCCCGAAGGTGAGGTCATCCCTTACGCTGACCTCACTCCCGAGATCGTCATCGGCTGGGTGCAGGACAAGCTTGGTGGCGCCGAGAAGGTCACCGAGATTGAAGCTGCCCTACAAGCGCAGATTGACCAGCAGCGCACACCCACTACTGCTCAGGGTATGCCGTGGTCGTAAAAGCCAAAGCCGGCACTGCCTCACTGCAGCACCAGCCGGGTAAACCCAAGGGGACCCGGCAAGGCAATGGCGCTCGTAGCAAGCCCAACCATGGCCGCAAACTACGGCGCGGCCAAGGTAAGTAGGTAGACTGGCACCATGGCCATCTCACCCGGCATCTACAATATCAGCCTGCAACGCCGGGCGGACTACAGCATCACGCTGCAGTTCAAAGACAGCACTGGCGCAGCAATCAACTTAACCGGCTGGATCGTCGCCGCACAAGCCTGGAACCAAGCCCGCACGACGAAATACGCCGATTTCACGGTTACCTACACAAACCGCGCGACTGGCACCATCGCCATCGCTCTGACAGACGAACAAACAACTACATTTCCCGACGAAGCATATTACGACGTACTGTTAACCAACCCTTCCGGCCTAAAAGAGTATTACCTCGAAGGCACTATCTATGTGTCCGAGGGTTACACTGCATGACTACCGTAAACGTCAGCGCCGTAACCAACACTGTCACCGTTACTGAAAACGGCAGCAGCACGATTGTCACGGTTCCTGTTACTAGCACTGTTACAGCAGTTACTCAAGGTCCGCAAGGGCCGGCGGGTGGAGCTGCGTTTGTTTTTGAGCAGGCTTCACCCGCAACTACGTGGACTATCAACCATAACCTTGGCTATAGGCCATCAGTTGAGTTGCTTGATGCTGGTAGTCAGGAAATTGACGGAGATGTGACGCATCCATCGGTCAACCAAACTGTTGTTACACTGAATCCAGCGTCCGCTGGGCTAGCCCGTCTGATCTGACATGGCACGGAAGTTTTTTACCGACCTAGACCTGCAAAGCACGTCAAGGGTCATCAATGTTCCATCACCAAGCGCATCGGGTGATGCTGTATCCAAGTCCTATGTGGACTCGCTAGTAGAGGGCTTGGCGTGGAAAGACAGTTGCCGTGTTTCCACCCAGTCAAACCTCAACCTGAGCAGCCCTGGCGCCACTATTGATGGCATCACGATGGCCAGCCAAGATCGGGTGCTGGTGCGAGCGCAATCCACCGCATCCGAAAATGGCATCTACGTCTGGAACGGTGCTAGCACCGCCATGACCCGCTCGCTAGATGCAAGCACTTTTGCCGAGCTGGAACAAGCCGTCACCACCGTCGAGGAAGGCACCAGCGCTGCTACGACATGGCGCCAAGATCAAATCAACGGCACCATCGGCAGCAGCTCGATTAGCTGGGTTGCTTTTGGAACTGCAGCACCCGCCGCCAGCGAGAGCACCGCAGGCATCGCTGAACTGGCAACGCAAGCCGAAACCGACACCGGCACCGACGACGCTCGCATCGTCACCCCACTCAAGTTGGCCAACTGGTCCGGTCGTCTGCGTAAAGTATCCAGCAACGTTGGTGACGGCAGCGCCACCAGTTATACCGTGACTCACAACTTGAATACAAGAGACGTGATTGTGCGGGTATTCCCTAACTCAGGCGACTACGACGACGTGGAAGTGGATGTACAGCGCACGGGCGTAAACACTGTGGCAGTGGTGTTTGCCACTGCTCCTGCGTCTAACGCCTACCGCGTAGTGGTGCTTGGCTGATGAGCCGTAACTTTCTTACACCCATTGCACTCCCTGCTGGCACGGCGTCAAACGCGCCGCTGAAATTGCAGTCAGGCACTAACTTAACGACAGCAGCTGCCGGCGCTGTCGAGTTTGACGGCACAACTATCTACACAACTCCAAATGCGACATCTGGTAGAAGTATTTCGCCTTCTACGCTACTTTATCGACTAAACAGTGACAAGGTAGGGATTAACACATCTGCCACACAATCATTGTTTGGCGTTGGGCTTTCGCTTCCAGCTAGCACGGTATATGTTTTTGAGTCTGGATTTACTTTGCAAAAAACCGCAGGCACAACTAGCCATACTATTGATATCTCATTTGCGACTACCGCAGGGCTAAACAATATCAGATACCAAGGAACTGTCAGCACATATTTAACCCCCTCGACGACAGGGTTAAGTGCAAGCACAAGTAACTTTTGGAGTACAAGTGTTGGTGCCTTGACAATTACCTCACCCGCGACCACCACGCTTGGAGTACTGCATTCAGTCACACTAAAAGGCACATTTTCAACCAATGCCGCCACAACGCTGACGCCTTCTTTCTCGGCCAGTGCCGCTCCAGGTGGTGCCTACAGCACAAAAACTGGCTCGTACTTCTTGCTTTGGCCTATCGGCGCCGCTGGCGCCAACACTTCTGTTGGCTCTTGGTCTTAACGGCTAGCATGACACCATGATCGAGGTCATTGCTGCGATTGCTGGAGCCTCGATCTCCGTCGCCGCCATGGGCGCCATGGGCTTCGGCAAGCGCAACGATGAAGCGCGTGATGCTGTCATCCGCCTTACCTCAGCAGTGGAGCACATTGCCTTACAGCTAGAAGCAATGCACGTCGACATAAAGGATGACCGCCGCGAAACCTATACCCGCCTTAACGCAGTCGAGCAGCGCGTCAGCAAGCTTGAAGCCCGTCCCTAAATGTCTTCCCTTCTCTCAACCGAAGACCTAGGCCAAGGTTTCACCCTTGACCAACTGGAATCCCCCGAAGGCAACATCTACTACCGCATTTGCACCTGCGGAACCTGTAGATATGCTGAAGACCACTACATCTGCATGATGTACGCCGAAGCCATGGGCTGGCTCCCCCCGCGCCTTTCAGCTACTGGCTCGTCCACCACCTAACCGCATCCTCTAAGTGGGGCTCCCAAAAATCCTGCTGCCTAAACCATAGAGCCCACTCACTGGAACTTTTCTTACTGTTACACGAAAAACAGCAAGCAACCAAGTTTGCCACTACTGTTTCGCCTCCTTTCACCTTCGGGCGTACGTGATCCAGAGTGCCCGACTTTCCTAAAATTTCGCGGCAGTAAGCGCACTTGTAGTCCCAGCCTTTGAGAATCTGCTCTCTAAAACGGGCCTTAGCCTCCTTTTTACGCAGAAATCCATGTTGCTCGTCGATGTAATCCACACCGAACAGCGAATACCTGAAGGGTAGCAAGCACACCAGCGCCCGCAGCCCAAAAACCCTACCAACAGCTACACTTACACAGAAAGCTCTACTTCATATGGACTTTTTCCAGCACCCCGCTTTCTGGATCTGCGTTGCCGCTGCCAGCGAGCTGATCGCGTTGTCCCCCCTTAAGGACAACAGCATCATCCAACTACTGTTTCATGTTCTCCGCGCCATCCAAGGAAAAAAGCGCTAGGCAAAACCTGGCGCCAAGCCGCCCGAGAATGGTGGTTTGAGCTGACACTACCCGCCAAGCTGGACCAAGCGGAAGCGGACTGGCACGCCAGCCAACCAGAGATGACCCCACCTCCCACCGTCGTCCACCATCCGGTGGACCTGGAGCAGCAAACCGGCGAATCCGTCAAACTCGGCGGCCCCATGTCCATCCATGCCCCCTGGCGCCGTGACTAATCCCAGCTCCATCCGCCTCCTGGACTTGTGCAGGTTCTACCGGGCGTTGCCGCATCAGATGGCTGCGATCCAAGAACTGGAGGCAGCCATCAACAAAGCCAATCCCCACATTTTGGGCCGCACTCAAAGCTGGTTCACAACCTGGAGTCAAAGCGGCAAAATCCTTGAAACCACCAACGACTGGAACGGCATAACCAAGGCAGCCCGCATTGCGGGAGCCAAATTTCCCGAATTGGTAGGAGCCCAATGGGCACTGGAATCAAACCACGGCAAAGCAGTTTCGGCCCGCAACAACTTTTTCGGCTTAAAGGGTGAAGGCAACGCAGCCCTGACCCAAGAATTCATCAATAACCAGTGGATAACAATAAACGACCAGTTTATCAACTTTCCCGACATCCAAACCTGCATTAACTACCTAGTAGATCGCTGGTACAAAAACTACAAAACCTACCAAGGCTGCAACACCGCAACGGACCGTAACAAAGCAGCCCGTATGCTGCAAGACCAGGGGTACGCCACTGACCCCAACTACGCCAGCAAGCTGGTAAAACTCATGGACCAACACGCTCCCGTAATGGAGTCTGCTGGTACGCATCTACTAAAAGTTGTCTACGAGTCTCAGCTGGACAACAAATCCGGCCAAGGCTACCGAGAATGTTTTAGCACCAGTTGCGCGATGGTAGCCCGCTACTGGGGAAAGATTGGCAACGACGACGCCTACAACCTAGTACGGCGAAAGTACGGCGATAGCACAGACGCCCACGCGCAAGTCAACACGCTACGCGAACTTGGCCTGAAGGCCACCTTTATCCAGGAAGGCACGGCTACTGCGTTAGAGAATGAAATCCGTAATGGCTACCCTGCGCCGGTTGGCTGGCTCCACCGAGGGCCTGTATCTGCTCCGAGTGGTTCTGGTCACTGGAGTGTGGTTACCGGATTCACGTCAACCCACTTCATCCACAACGACCCCAACGGACAAGCCGACCTCGTAAAAGGTGGCTACGTGAACAACACAGGCGGCGCAAACGTCGCATACTCCAAAAAGAACTGGCTACCGCGCTGGCTTATCGACGGTTCCGACTCCGGCTGGTTCCTACAAATTCGCCCTTCTTAACATGCACCAAAACAAACTGGAACCCCGCCTGGAGCACCAGCTAACCCAGCACGCACAAGACAAGCACCTGGAGCAACTGCACTCCTGCGGCCACTTCGACAAACTCCTCGAATCCGCCAAACTGCTAAACCAGCTCTACTACTTGGAGCGCATCAAAAGCAGCTGGGCAATCCGGGAAGCCAGCAACAACCTAAGTACCTTGTACGGCTACGACCGCGATTCCTGCTGAGCAGCTACGCGACTGCGCTTGTAACGCAAATTTTGCATGACGGAACCACTGGTGTAAGACCTTGCCAGTAAAGGTTTGGCTGCCTCCGGAGGTACATGGACAACGGAATCGGGGTACAACCGCCGTACCAATTCAGCTGCCTTTTCCGCTGTCTGCCCCTGGAACGCCTTACGTAAAGGCGCCTTGCCGGGTAGCTGCACCTCCAGTTCAAACCACGGATCAGGCATCTTTCTGTGCGGCTGCCCATGACTTCGGGTAGTTCGGCTCTTCCACTACCTGGATCATGGACGGGCGCTTCGTAGTCTCTTGCACAAATCGCGCAGCCTTTACAGCCCGCTCGTACACAGACCACGAACCAGCATCTTCCTTTTCCTTGGTAAACCAGACGTGACGTGTATCCGCCTGGTACGCGGCAACATAAAAGTCCCCGCTCAAAACAACATAACGAGTCATAGCTCCTGAACTACGGGGCTGTGTAACAGTAGACGATTATTGGTTACTGCACCAGACTTGTTACGGATTGCAACCGAGTCTTATGTGTTTCACTCTTCTTGCTGCCTGGATCGCTGTCTTCCCTCAACCCGCCTTTTCACCGAATCCGCCCACGCAGCTTGATCTGCCGCCGCAGCCGCTTTGTAGTCAGACACAGGAAATGCCTTTTCCAACGCTGCGTACACCATCTCCCGCATCAATGCCGTGGGGCGCTTGCCTTCTTGCGTAGCCAGCTGCTCCAGTAGCCCGTACCTGTTTTTGTCTAACAGCAACTGGCAGTAGAACTTTTGTCCGTGACGAAGAGGCATTACAGTGGCGGTCTACTCTGCTACAGAATAGCAGGAACTCCCGGACTGCTACCAACGAGCCGGGCTGTCCACTTGCTTTGTCCACGCCTGGGACTGCGCCTTCCTGGCTCCGGTGCGCTGCTTGCTGCACCCCCGTCTTACCTCGTACGCCCACTCCAAAAACATAGCTGCACGCTGCAAATCCCCCGTAGTTGCCCGGCGGACAGCAGCGTACAGCCGCTCTAAAACAATCTCCCTACCAGTCTTCGCCATCCCTGTAGTTTGGCACCACAGCAATTTTTACGATATTCCGGTCGGGGAATAGGTCTTTAGCTGCCCGATGCGCCATGAACGCATCTTCTGCCTCTACCTCCAGGGTGTGGAGCGTTGCTCCGATAGTCCGCATCTGTACGGCGTATGTACGTACACCTCTGGTAATCATTTGGCCTCCAGCCACGAATCACCGACGTGCGCCTCCGCCAAGGGTGGTACGTCCGCAAGCCACTCCGCTTCCGCGTCCTGCATCACGGCGGCAAGCTGCAGTGCCCACACCTCCGCATCCTCTTCGCGCACCAGCAAGATTACCTCGTCATGTACTACACCCGCCAGCTGCACCCGCTCTTCCCCATCCGCCTTAAGTAAAGGCCACAGCAACCCCAAAGTGCGTTTAAGCACAGCCGCACCAGCTCCCTGTATGGGTGTGTTGCATCGAGTAGTCAGTTTGTTGTGGTTGCCCGGAAGAAACCTCCGCAACCCGGAATTACGAATGCGGATAGCGGCATTCGATGAAGCAGCATCAGATGCCTGAGCATTCTTGCGTTGCCACCGGCTGATTCCGCTATACACGGCATGGAACTTTTCGCGGATCTCCGCAGCTTCAGCAAGATCCATTTGTACCCCCATTCCTGCTGCATAGTTGCGTAGTCCTCGGGCTCCCGATCCATACAGCAAACCGAAGTTCGCAGATTTTGAAACCTGCCTCTGTGCTTTTGTAACTTCATTTTCAGGAACGCCGTAAATTTGCATCGCAGTAACAGTGTGCAAGTCCAGTCCATCCTGGAATGCGCGAATCATCAGAGAGTCTTCTGCCTCAGCTGCAGCAAGCCGCAACTCCATTTGGGCGTAATCCGCCACTACCAGTTTCCACCCGCTGGGAGCTTTGACACACTCTCTAAACCTCGCATCCCTAGGGATTTGCTGAAGGTTGGGACTCATACAAGACATACGCCCAGTGTCCGCCCCCAACTGCATATAACTGGCGCGAATAAATCCATCCTGGTGCATGTGTTTAATCAATGCTTCCACCATTTGCCTGCGTTTTTCCACCCGCTTCCAAGCCAGGTAACCGGCGACTACTTGGTGGTCCCCGATGTACTCACGTAGCGCTTGCCGACTGGCACTCGGCTTGCCATTGGCATCCACCGGCTGCTCTCCCAACAGTGTTGTAAACACACTCAGCAGTTGCCTGGGGCTGTTGAGATTAAAACCGGCTTCCTGCTTATCCCCACCTCGAATAGTGCCGATGGCTTTCGCCCGGGTATTGATGCTGCCGTCCGCATCCCTAGGTAGCTTGGAACCCTCAGGCAAAGCCTCGTCCAGTGCCAGTAGAAACTCCCCACCCAGACGCTCATGATCCTTCGCCAGATCCGCGTGGAGCGTTTCTAGTGACGTGCGATCAAACGGCAGGCCGGTTCGCCAAAGCTGCGCCATCGCAGGCAAAGCCTTGCACTCCAGAAACCAAGCCCGATGCAGATTCGCCTCTGCCATCCGTGCATTGATTGGCCCATCAAGATCAACCAGCACCTGCACGTCCATTGCGGCATAGGCCAACTGCTCAGGAGTCAGATCCCCGCTCCAGTCGCTGCGCTGTTCTTCCTTAGACAACTCCTGCTTTAGGTAACGCCATACCACATGCTGCAGACCATGCTTTACGTGGGGCATCCCATTGGTAAGGATGCGGCTAGCCAGCATGGTGCAGAGCACGTCCCCCTCGGGATACAGCTCATGCTGCTGCAGCCAACCCAAGTCAAACACTGCGTTGTGGGCAACCCAGTAGTGCTTCCTGCCGAAAAACTCTTCTAGATCAACCCAGTGGTCATCCGTAAGATCCCAGCAGTCAATGACCACGGGTAGCCGATCCACTGCCGCAAACTGCAGCAAACGCAATCCTCCGAAAACGGGCTGGAGCCCCGTGGTCTCGCAGTCAAAAGCAATGGTGGTGGCATTGGCCAGCGTGTGTAGATGCTCGATGCCGTACAAATAGTTGGTTGACATCAGTTGTGCATTGCCATGTGTTGGGCGTGAGCAGCGCTATGCATTTCTTGCATAGTCATGGGAGGCTCCCCGCCGGGATACAGGTCTTCGTCGGACGGCTGCCAGTCAAGCGCAGCTTCCACCTCATCCATTGCAGGAATCAGATGCTCTTCAATCGCTGCGAGAGTGGCAAAGTCAAGGTGAGCATCCATCATGTGACGCTTGCCTTCACGAATAAGCAGCTCGTCCAGCTGCTTGCGAAAGTCGCGGAGAAGAGTGGAAAAAACAGAAAAGTCGGACATGGTGCCTGGTGTGGGCGACAACTTGGTTACTGTAGTACACGGGCTGGCTGCCCCAGCGTACGGACTACACACTCTGAAACAATTTCATGGGGTCATTTCACCTTGGTGTAGGCCGCGCATGAGGTGGCAAAGAAGCCGCCAGCTTCGGGTATCCCCATGGTGCATGACCGAACGCTGCACCAGTGAACGCACATACCGCAGTGGGAGCGGTGTGGAGCGCCCATGGTGTCAATCCAATGCGGCAGCGGCGTGTTTTCGATCTCTTCTGCCGTAGGTGGCGAAAGCCATTTCCAGTTCTTGTAGATCACCGCATTGCGGAGCGTTTGGGTGGCGACGCCCCAGTGCCTAGCGCATAGCGGCAAGGTGCCAACAGGCCCCTTCATCACATAGATGCGGGCTTGATGGACCTGCTCAGCGGTTAGCTGGGCTCTGTAGTGGTTTTCACCTCGGTCTGTAGCAGTTCTCATGAGTGGTTCCAGTGCCGGATCACTCCGGCAACGATAAAGGCGTTGGTTAGTAGGTAGCTGCTGAGGATGGCAAGGCGCACCATGGCGATGCGGTCAGCGATGCGTGGATCAGGGTGACCCTTCTCGCCGAGTGCTTTGGCCAGGATGCGCCAGTAGGTCACTGGCCCTCCAGCTCGGCGGCGATGGCGGGTGTGCCCCATCGGGCAAGGACGGCGCGGGCGTAGTAAATAGCGTCAGTCGGGTAACAGTTGGCGCGAAAGTCATCGTTGCCTACTGACCACAGCTCATCATCAGTCGGCGCCACTGGCTCCGGCTCGGGCTGGGCTAGGGCGGCGTGGGCGCGGTCAAAAATCTCGCGGCACTTCCACATGTCTTGCTGTTGGTAATGACCGCATTTAACGCCTCCGACAAGAGAGCCAATGGCGTCAACCAGCTCAGCGCACAGGGCTTTGTAGTCGGGGTTAGTCATCGAGGGCCTCCAGTGCTTGGCGGATGGTGTCAAGGTCTTGGTGTTGCTCGCGGGTGTCATTGGCCCCAGTTGCAACAGCGTGTAACGCAGTTAATGCCTGCTCCTTCAAGGTCGGCGGCTTGGGGCGTCTGGCGGCGCGAAGTTCCCTGCTCTTGATTCCCGACCACTTCCAATCCACCCACTTACAACACGCCTTTAGCTCCTGGTCGGCACCCCATTGGGCGGCCTTGGTGGCGATGTACGACTGGATAAAGCAACCGTTAATTGTTGGCCTTTCCAAGAACTGCTCTTCCCACTGCTGCACCAGCTCAGGTGGTGGGGTGATTGGGTGCTTAGTCATTGGCGTGTTTCCATTCGGTTTGAGGCATGGCGCGGCGCAGGAAGTTCACAAGTAGGTGGTGGCACTCACCAGCATCTTCAATGAGCTGTCCTTTGTAGTGGAAGCCAGTGGGTGTGATGCGAATGATTTCGTCGCCGGAAGTAAGCGTAATCTCGTTGGGCTGGGTGACGGAGAGGGAGTGTTGTTCGGTCATGGTGCAACAGAGTTACAGTAAGCAGCTTTGACTTCATCTAAATCGGATTCCAGGCATAACCGGCACTGTGCATGAAGGCTGGGAGATTGCACATGATCCCACTGGACTTGAATATAAGGAGACTGGTTGCCGTTGCAGTTAGCCTGGTAAACGTAACCAAGCACAGTGCCGAACCGTTGCTTGCTATTTTTCTTTATAATTTCCAGGCTTTTTGGGTTTGTAACCTGGATGTGGGACGCCCTGGGCTTTTCGGCAACCCTGTCACCTTCGTTAAATTTAACTACACTTTTGTGTTTAGACATTCGTAGAAGTGCAACGGTTTAGATCACTAAAAGCTTCCGCCAAGCTTTCCTTTTGGTAGCCGCAGACAGAAGCAAAATCTACAAAGGAGTCCACAAGTGCCTGCGCTGTAATTGCAGTGA
>OFRI01000009.1_pt1 | contig 41803 bp, 39 predicted proteins | sample 1543031 | NCBI WGS metagenome assembly OFRI01 (sample SAMN07774226, study PRJEB24372) | wastewater metagenome
CTGGAAATGCAAATGCTCTTTATACATCTCCCTACACAACAAGATCTGAGGGATGGTCAACACTACCATACCAGTCACCTACAGTTAGAAGACTAACAGGATCTTGGTCAACACTATATACTGTTCCAGATAATAAATCTGCAGTAGCTTCAACATTACATATTTCAAATTATGGAAACTCTAACACGACCTATAGAGTTGCAATTCAAAAATATGGAGAAACTTTACAATCAAAACATATATTTGCATTTGATCATCCAATTACACAAACATCGAGTGAGTCTTTAAGCATAGGATTAACACTATCCGCTGGAGACAAAGTAATGGTTCAGTCAGATTTAGACAAGGTTACATTCCAGCTATTTGGATCGGAAATATCTTAAAAAATGACTATTAGAAAGTCTGGCGGCGCTCCAGGAACCGTATCAACAGTAACTCAAAACAACTCTTCCTACGTGCTTATTGCAGAAACTAGCCCAAATTCTGGAACAATTAATTCTTTTTCTGGAATGACAAATCCTCAAATGATTGACGGAACAACAACTGTCACATTTGGAAGTATTCCGCAGACATATCGGGACCTTAAAATTCAGTTTTCTTACATGTCTCACAATACAGTAAACGGATCCCAGTATAGAATTACTTGGTGGTACAACAACGATACAACAAACAACAGATATTATTCTCGTGGAGGTACACAGGCAACTGGTACACCAGGACACAACTCAGATAATACAGACAGACACTACTTTATGTACTGCAGAAACCACACACAGACTTCATGGGGTTCAATTGGAGATATCACTATCCCCAACTACTCATCTACTCTTCCATCAAACTTTAGATTTGCAATGGGAAACTCATGGAACATGAACAGCCTTGACTACACAATTCCTTGGGGATTTAGCTACTACAATAACGACGCTGCAAAGCTACCAGTAACCCGCCTTGATTTTTCATGGGAAAGCGATGTCAAGTTTAAAACAATATCTAAAATAAGCCTTTATGGCATAGGAAAAGCCTAATAGTGTATAATATAAACGGAGGAAAATAATGCCAACTACATATAATGTTTTTGAGAAATACGGTACAGTAACACCAGAACTAGCAGGTAACAACTGGTTTGGAACGTGTAAGTACAACTTATCGCCAGCAATTTTTCAATCTACCACAAACACAGTTTACAGCTCTGTTGCTACAGCAGACTATTCAACATTTTCAACTACAGGAATAACAGGATTTTTTGATGCACAGAATTATATGTACGGAGTTGGTTCGGCTAGATATATTTTAAACGGCGCTTCTCCCACACCACTTGTAAAAATTCCTGGAGCTTCATATTTTAATACTGGTCAGGATACATATAAAACTGCACAGGTAAAAATATGGTCAGAGCATGCTCTTCAAGTAAGACTAGACATACAAATGTATGATGGAAGCGGAAATACAGTTGGAGGAACAGACAGCACAACAGTAACTTTAGCTACAAAAGAATGGAATACTTTAAGAGTAACATCAAGCGTAAACTCTGTAGGCTATCTTGTATCAGTTAATATTCTTAACACTAACTCAAGCACAGATACTGGTAAAATATTTTACCTAGATCAGATTCAAGTAGAAAACTATAGATACCCAACAGCTTTTGTTAATACAGTATCAAGAAGCAACGGTCAAATTAAATATACAGTTCCTAAAACTGCACCAGACTACACAGCATTAATTTGGACTAAAATTGGTCCACAATGTAGCTCAGCTGCAGGTGGAACTCACCCATTTTTTACTTTATATAATACCTCTACAGATTATGCAACATTAAACTATCAAGAGGGGTCTACAAAGCTTCAAGCGTTTAAAGATGACACTGACCCAAATACTGATATACAGATAAATGCCATTAACTACAATCCAGGAGACTTAGTTTTTGGAGCACTAGTTAATGACGGATTAAACCTAACAATGTATGTTGCTAAAAATGGAGATGCATCTTTACAGACAACCAGCTCCGCAACAGAATTTGATACTTTTGAATTTATATATCCTGGACAAGATCCAACAAATTCAAGGTGGGCAAACTCAACATTTGAGCAGTTCTTGCTATATAACCGTGCTTTAACTCAGTCAGAGGTTTTAGCAATATTTAATTCAGCAACACCTTTAGACTATACGTCTGATAAAAGAATTATACTTGCTGCCGCAACTCCATCTACAATCGGATCTTACAATGCTCTAGGAGTTGCTGGACAAGGATCACTTAGGAATTTAGACATTACGGTATCTTTAGATTTAGTCTCAGCCTCAGGATCAAATTTAATTTATGGACCAACAGAAGGTGCTACTCATATGTTTTATGGATCTGATGTAAATAAGCTACAAGGCAATGAAATTATTGCAACATCATCAGACCTAACTGCTGCTACTCTTTATAGCGTAACAAACATTTCAGATATTGAAAATATAGGCAGGGTAGCGTTTGCTAACAGGGTATAAGGAGAAAAAATGAATATTTCAACAATATATTACGACGATCATGAAGGAAATAATGTTGTTATTAACTATGACAACGATGCTGTAAAATATGGAATTCCAGCATCAGATCCAGAAGTAACTTCCTGGACATTTCTTGGAAACATTATTGGTCCATGTCCTTATGGGAATCAAGAAGTTCTTCCAGTAGATCCGAACGCATAAAATCTAATTAATTTAAAACACAATATCGCTATATACTTAATTTGTTTTTTTTGATATAATGATATTATGAGATTTCACGTAGTAGGTCTTCCCCATACCCAAACTACTAAAGAGTATGTAAATTGCGCCTTTACTGAAAAAGTAAGGCGCTTTTGTCTTATGATGAAAGACTTAGGGCATGAAGTTTATCTATATGCGGGAGAAGAAAATGAAGCACCATGCGATGAACTAATTACCTGCATATCTGATCAAGAAAGACTAGATGGATTAGATGGTAAACACTTTACTTCCGCATCTTTTGATATAACACAGCCTTACTGGGATAAATTTTTAAATACCGTAATAAAGGAATTAGGACCCCGACTTCAAGAAAAAGATTTTATATGTTTAATTGGCGGGACATCCCATAAAACAATTGCAGATGCATTCCCAAATCATATGTCAGTAGAGTTCGGGATAGGATACGGATCTACATTTGCTAAGTATCGTGTTTGGGAATCATACTCCTGGATGCATGCATCGTATGCTTCATATAGAGATCCTGCAAAAATAGATGGATTCTTTTATGACTCAGTTATCCCAGGATATTTTGAACCAGAGATGTTCCCATATCGGCCAGAGAAAAAAGATTACTATCTTTATATAGGAAGAATGATAGAGCGTAAAGGCGTAGATATAGCTTCTCAAATGTGCAAAGAAATTGGCGCTAAATTAATTATGGCAGGACCTGGAAATTATATACCAGAATATGGTGATTATATTGGCCCAGTTGATTCAGATAAAAGAGCAGAACTTATGGGTAATGCAATTGCAGTTATTGCCCCTACTACTTATGTAGAGCCTTTTGGAAATATTGTGCCAGAAGCACATTTTTGTGGAACCCCGACAATTACTACGGACTGGGGAGCATTTGTAGAAACAAATATAAACGGGGTTACTGGATATAGATGCAGAACCCTAGACGAATTTTGTAAAGCAGCGGAAGATGTTAAACAATTAAACCCTAAAGTTATACACGACCTCGCCATGGCAACCTACTCAGTAGATGTAATAAAATACAAGTATGACAAGTATTTTAAAGGTCTTTTAACCCTATGGGATAAGGGATGGTACACAAGATTATAAGGCTAATAGTGGTACAATATAAAAATGCCAAACACAGGTAAAGGGTTTAGCTACCCAAATTATTCAGATACTCCAGATGTCCCAAGAGACCTGCAGGATTTAGCTAACGACATTGATGCTTACTTAACTGCAAACCCAGGACCATCAGGACCGTCTGGTCCATCAGGACCGTCTGGCCCATCGGGACCAACAGGTACTGCAGGAACTAATGGAGCAGCTGGCGCAACAGGTCCATCAGGACCATCGGGACCATCAGGTCCACAGGGAACGGCTGTAACAATACTTGGAACATATGCCTCATTGGGAGATCTTCAAACTGCAGTTCCAACAGGCTCTGCTGGAAACGGATATTTAATTGGCGGAAATCTTTATGTATGGAGTACCGTAACCTCAGCTTGGGTAAATGTAGGAAACATTCAAGGCCCAACAGGTGCAACAGGCCCTACAGGCCCTACAGGGGCTACAGGAGCCTCTGGAGCAAATTCTGTAGTTGCAGGACCATCTGGTCCATCAGGTCCTTCAGGACCGTCAGGACCCGCTGGAGCAGCAGGTATACAAGGAATTCAAGGACCATCAGGACCAACTGGAGCAGGATTATCAGGAGCCTCAGGACCAGTAGGCCCAACTGGCGCAAGCGGTCCAACTGGATCTCCTGGAGGAACTACTCTTACAGTTACAGCAGCAGGCGGAATTTATATAATTGATGGATCAAATAATCCAGTTCTTAATTTTATTCGAGGCAATAGATACATAATAAATATAAATGCTTCAGGTCACCCATTTTATTTTCAAACATCAGGTACATCTTATAGCGCAGGAGATGTTTATTCTACGGGAGTATCGTTACTTTCTGGAACACGAGATATTGGAACAATAGTATTTGAAGTTCCTTATTCTGCACCAAGCACTCTTACTTACGTTTGTCAGAACCATGCAAATATGGGTAACTCTGTTAACATATCTAACTTTGGTCCATCAGGACCACAAGGTCCATCAGGTCCATCAGGACCAGCAGGACCATCAGGAGCAACAGGTCCTTCAGGAACCGCTGGCGTTGCAGTAGCATATTCAAACGGAACAGACACTGCAAACTTAAATAAAATATTTTATAATACTACAGGAACCCCACCTTCAGGTACTGCAGCTGGCGACATTTATATTTATTACTAGGAGTTTAAATGGGTATAAAACTATATAACAGCTCCACTTGGAATACACAAAAATCATTAAAGGTATACGCAAGCTCTTTGTGGAATACCGCTAAACAGGGCTGGGTATACAACGGATCATCATGGAACTTGATGTATCCAGAATATCCATTAAATACTGCTGCTCCAACAATTAGCGGAGGAACCGCTATCGGAGATACACTAACTACTACAAATGGAACTTGGACCTCAACAGATGCTTATAGTCCTGTATCTTATTCATATCAATGGAAGAGCGGAGTTACAAATGTTGGATCTAATCAAAATACATATGTAACAGTTTCTGGAGATGTAGGGAATGCAATAACTTGTCAAGTAACTGCAATAAATCAAAGAGGAAGTACTCCAGTTACATCAAGCAATAGCATTACTGTTTCTTTACCAGCACCGTCAAGTATATCCGTTGCTAATACTACACCAACTCCTGGAGCTTTTTCTGTTTATGGTTCTGGTGGACAAAATAGTTGGTCAGCAACACATAGCGCATCATCTAATGCAAGCTACTACGCTGGTGCTGCAGGAAGTACTGGTTCACAACCTTCATCTGGACAAGTTTGGTCTCCAGGAGGTGCTTGGTATAGCTCATCACAAACATTTCAAAGTTTACAAACATGGGGTGCTGGTACAGTAACTATATATATATTTGCAATTAATACTAATCCCAAAATATCAGTTAGTTGGGCAGCAGTATCTGGAGCTACCTCATACGATGTTGTTTGGAGCGGCGGTGCTTCTGGAAGCGTAAACACTGCATCAACTTCTTACGACATATATCCAGGAACTACATCATCAATTTCAGTTTCAGTAACTTCAAAAAGTGGAAGTACCGTTGGAGGAAGTATATCTGGTTCTGCTTCTGGAACAAACCCAGACAGATTAAGTCAAACATCTGTAACGGTAACAAATCCTGCTGCAGTTGCCCCATCTACACCAACAGGATTAGTTAACACTTATTCAAACTCTGGCGGACCTGGGTGGACACTTACTTGGAATTCATCTAGCGGAACTGCTCCAATTAACTATACTTGGACACTTTATCAGTCAAATTCAAATGGAGGATCAACTACTGCACAAACAAATGGATCTACTACGGGAAATACTACTGGTCGCATAGCAATGAACACGGCAAACGGTTTATGGGCACAGTTTTATTTATATGCAAATAACACTGCTGGATCTTCAAGTGCGGCGATATCTTCATGGGCATAAATACAGAAGAGAAGGTAAATTTCTTAAACAATAGAATAACTAACCTACAGGTTCATATAGATATTTTATCTGTTAATGTTGTAGAGTATCCAGAGGCAGACGCTGAAGGTAAGCCTACAAGACAGTCTGTTTTAGACAGTATTTTAAACGAAAAACAAGTTTTATTATCAGAGGTACAGGCTTTAAATAATCAAAGCTAAATGCTATAATATAAAAAGGAGGAACCATGCCAACATATACACAGTTAACAAATGACGAAAAGGCAGCTATTAGGCAAGCGTCTATTCGATCACTCGAATATCAGATGTACGCCTTAGAAGTTGAAGTTCTAGTAGAAAATGCTAAATCTGCACCAGATGCAGAAAGATTGTCTGACCTAGCAACATCAATTTCTGAAAAACAAACTCAAATAGCAGCACTGTAAAGTGTCCTATAAATATAAAGTATTATCAGATTACCCGCTTGCCTTTTGGCCAGCGGAATCTGTTGTTAGTGGCGGAATTTTAACTTTTCAACAACTTTTATCTAACTACGCTAACTATACAGCAACCCTAAACGGGTTTGATAATTATGCCGAATTAAGCGGAGCCACTATTGCAGATATATCTGGATCTCAAAATAACGGAATATACCTAGGAACAATCTACTCTGGATTTTTGCCATTAGTTTCTGGTTTTTCTCAATCTAGAAAATTATCTGGAGTATCAACAATTATCTATCCAGTATTAAATGATTACTCAGGAACTAATTTAAGCGCAGGATTTGCAAACTTAAATTCTTATGATAACGATTTTAGTATAGAGTGTTGGGTTAATATAAATACAACTTCTACTTCTTTAATTCCAATAGTCGGAGACCCAACCAATGATATTGGGTTATTCTATGATAAGGGGAACATTGTATTTAAACTAGATACCCAACAGATTTCTTGGACTATTCCTTATAAAAGAAAGTCAATGCACATAGTCGCTACCTACACTGGTCAAAATGCTTACTTGTTTATAGACGGAGAATTACAGGCAGAAAAATCTTTATCGGGAAACGTCTTTACAAATACAGAAGTAGTTTTGACCTCAGGACCAACAAACAGCTCACAAGACTATATGCTTATAAATTGCGTTGCTTTATATAGATATGCTCTCTCAGAAGAAAGCATTCTATCTCACTACGATCTAGGGCATTCAGTAGACTCTTCTGAAATTGTATATCCAGACTCAGGTCACCTGTTTGAAGCATTTGATGATGCCATAACAACAAAATATTCTTATTCATACCCAGCAGATAAGTCCTGGGAAAACTTTTTAAACGATGACCTATTCTACGACACTAATGATCTTTCTATAAAGATTGCTCAAGGTACGGGCGTGGCAAAAACAATAACAATAAATGATTTCTTTACAATACCAACTGGACCAGAAATGGATTCATCAAGAATTGAATGGGACGGAGACAACGGAGTATCAGTCCTAACCAGTACTGACGGAACAAACTACGTATCCTGTATCAATGGGCAACCAGTTCCTCAATACTCTCTATCTTCTTTTAGTACATCCAGAAATCTTTATATCAGAATCATTATGACCACTACAGATAATAGTAAGTACTTGCCAAAACTTTCTGGCCTATCAATAAGCTTCTATAATAATCAAAGATTTTACTCAAATAATTCTTCTTCGTATATCTCAACGCTTGAGGGTGTTAGCGGAGTTTCTGTAAAAGACATTGGCCTAAGCAACAATACCTATGAGATTCTTTCTAGAGATGCTAGAAATGGAGTCTCCGTAAAAGCAGGATCTGGGTTCAAGTTAAGCACGACCATGCTTGTTAAAACTTTAGAGTTTTTCTATACCCCATCTACATTAGGCAATGGAGGAATAGTTAACTCAGCAGCGGGATCAGGATATTCTGCCTCTAACCTATCTTGGACATCAAACGTTATAAGCAAAACCAATATAAGCAAGATCTATGTAAATGGAGTAGATAAGAGTACAGAGACGGACATCAATAACTTATTTGCCAAAGACCACCTTTACCATGTGGTAATTACCTTTACCAACCCAGTATCTGGAGATATTAAAATAAACCATTCTTCAGTGGGAGCAATTGAGGCTCTTTATCAGAATATAGCCATATATGATTATGAGTTTACGCTCAATAAGTCTATAGAGCACCTATCCCTATACAAGGGAACATCTCCTCAGGTAGTATCTAATTCGTTAGCCTCTGTGACAGAAAACTCCTTCAACTACTATAATTATGACTGGACCGTGGTCGAAAGTATATAATTGTGTCACATCCCGTGACAAAAAGCTGGACTTAAACAGGAAATAATGGTAAAATAAAATACTATGGATATTAAGAACATTAAAAAAGAAGTTATAGAAGATTCAGTTTTAGGTATATATGTTTGGGAGATGCCAGATGGCAGGTGGATTGGAGACGATGATGGGAACTTTCTTTCAGTCACGTCCAAAAAAGGCAATAGATCCAGAATCGATGCTTTGGCTCGAGAAGTTAGCTCGTACGGTATTTACGAAGGACAGCCTAAGTTTCTTTCTGCCAGACGAAAAATTAATGACGAAGAATTTGCAGAGCAAGAACAAAGACTTAAATGGGGACTAGTCCCAGATCCTTTTGACATCGGAAGCTATAAGGATGAAATGAAGGCTTTAAAAAGAGAGAGTGGTAAATAATGGAACACGTAGAAGAAGATAATACATTTAACAACGAAGTCTCTATATCAAACTCCTCTGATCTTTTTAACTTTAGTCAGCCAGTAGTAATTCAAACAGACCCATTCAAAGTAGAGGGCGAAGATTTAAAAAAAATTAGTGGCCTAAGCCCAGCCTTTAAACGTAAAGTTTCTAGAGATTTTCAAAAAAGACTTTCTGGAATAGACGGAACTGGAACACAACAAAACCTACTACAACAGGCTGTAACTGGGTACGCATTATTTGATCTTGTTGAGCCAACATATAATTTAGAATACCTTTCAACAATTTATGAAATATCTCCATACAACTATGCAGCAATTAATGCTAAGGTTGCAAATATCGTAGGACTAGGGTACTCATTTGTAGAAAGCAGAAAAGCAATAGAGGCTTTAGATAACATTTCAGACGAGACGCAATTAAACCGTGCACGAAGAAAAATGGATAGAATAAGACAACAGCTAGATATTTGGCTAGAAGAAGTAAATGAAGAAGAAACTTTTGTAGAGACCTTAGTAAAAGTATATACAGATCTAGAAGCATCAGGAAACGGCTTCTTGGAAATCGGTAGAACAACAAGCGGAAACATTGGATATATTGGACATATCCCATCAAAGACAATGAGAGTACGCAGACTAAGGGACGGCTTTATTCAATTGCTTTACGGAAAGGCTGTATTCTTTAGAAACTTTGGAGATCAAGAAACAGAGAATCCAATTGCTGGTGATGCAGATCGTCCAAACGAAATTATTCATTTTAAGAAGTATACTCCTATGAACAATTACTATGGAATCCCAGACATTGTTGCTTCTCAAAATGCGATGGCAGGAAACGAGTTTGCAGGAAAGTATAATTTAGACTACTTTGAAAACAAGGCTGTACCAAGATATATTATTACAGTTAAGGGAGCAAAGCTATCTCCTGAGTCAGAGAGAAAGTTACTTGAGTTTTTCCAAGTAGGATTAAAGGGAAAGAATCATAGATCTTTATATGTTCCGCTACCCCCAGATTCTTCTGATTCAAAGGTAGAGTTTAAGATGGAGCCAGTTGAGGCAAATATCCAAGACTCTTCTTTCAACACTTATAGAAAATCAAACCGTGATGAAATTCTTTTATCTCACAGAGTTCCAATAAATAAAATTGGAGTTCCAGAAGGAGTAAGTCTATCTTCAGCAAGAGATGCCGACAAGATGTTTAAAGAGCAGGTCTGTAGACCAGCACAGGACATTTTGGAAAAGAAATTAAATAGAATAATTGCTGAAAAAACAGATGTATTAGTTTTGCACTTTAATGAGCTAACCCTAACAGATGAAGATACTCAGTCTAAGATTGATGAGAGATATTTAAGGATGCAGGTAATTACCCCTAATGAGGTAAGAATCAGGCGAGGAATGTCCCCAAGACAGGGTGGAGATCAAGTAGTTGATTTGAAGTCTCAGGATAAAGCAGAACAAACCGCTCAAGCTTTGAATACTAGGCAGAGAACTCAAGACAGAGATTCTAACACACCTGATATTTCAGGGGAGGCCAGAAATCCAAAAGGCGAGGGAAGAGCAACTTCATAATTATTAGGCAACCAGTTATTTGCCTTTTTACATCTTAAAAGATAAAATTAAGCATATGAATATTGAAAAATCTCATTGGTCCTCTATTGGCGACGACATCACATTGTCCGTGCCATTTACAAAAGTCAACCGTGAAAAAAGAACCGTCTCAGGATTTGCAACATTAGACAATGTTGATCAAACCAATGACGTGGTAACCGCAGAAGCAAGCCTAAAAGCTTTTGAAAATTTCCGAGGCAATATCCGTGAAATGCATGGATCAAATGCAGTAGGCAAAATGGTTTCTTTTAAACCAGAGACTTTTTACAACCCTGAAAACAAAGAGTTTTATAACGGAGTATATGTAGATGCATATATCTCTAAAGGCGCACAAGATACATGGGAAAAGATTTTAGACGGAACTTTGGCAGGATTCTCAATTGGCGGAAAAATTAAAGAATCTGAGAACGAAGTAAACAAAGCAACAGGACAGACAGTTAGATTTATTAAAGATTATTCTTTAATGGAGCTATCAGTAGTAGATTCTCCAGCAAACGAATTATGCAATATCTTGTCTATTCAAAAAATGAATGGTCAGTTAATGTTTAAGGGAATTGCAACAGAAGTTCTAACAGAAAATATTTTTTATTGTGAAGAGACTAAAACCATATTTATGTCACAAGATTCTTCATACACATCTCCAGCGACTGGAAAGCCAGCTACGCTAATTGGATGGGTAGAGTCAAATGATATTAATAAAGGAAAAGAAATAAATAGAATTCTTGATTCATTTTTAGAATCAAGATTATCGTTGCCTGAAAGACAAACAATTGCAAAACAGGCAAACGTAGAAGGAGGTAATGAAGTGTCAGAAAATACAGAAAACACAGCAGTTGAAGAGACTGTAGTAGTATCTGCAGTAGAAGATGCACCAGTTGTTGCTGAAGAGGCACCAGCAGTTGCAGACGCAGCGGCAGACGCTTCTGCCGAAACTCTAGAAAAAGCAGCCGACGTATCAGAAGTTATGGTTGATGAACCTGATTTTGCAAAAATGCTAGGTGACCTTAAAGGATTTTTCTCAGAGACACTGAGCAAGGTTTCAGAAGCAAATGCAGCACAAGTTTCAACAATTAAAGATACTGTTGAGGCGTTCAGCAAGAGCGTAGATGGCCGAATCTCAGAGTTAGCAGAACAACACACAGCACTTTCAAGCGCTGTAGAAAATATCAAGAACACGATTGATGGTGTAGAAAAGCGTGTCGATGCAGTAGAATCAGAGACTGCAATTAAGAAGTCCTCAGACCTTGGCGGGTCTCAGGAAGTAGTAATGAAAAAATCAAAATGGAACGGTTCTTTCCTCGGTTCCGTAAACGAACTATTTAACTAAAGGGTAGGTGAAATATAAATGAGCAATGAAACATTAGAAAAGGCAGTGGCAGCAAATACCACAGCAACAGGAACTTTTGCATCCACTACAGGTGGAACAGGAGTACACCGTCAGTCAGAAGCTGGTAACGGTGGTCTGTTAAATCCAGAACAATCAGCTCGCTTTTTAGACTATATATTCGACGCAACCGTAATTGGAAAAGTCGCACGTACAGTTCGAATGAAGTCAGACACAACAGAAATTGATCGCATGTCAGTTGGCGAGAAGCTTATGAAGCTTGCTACTGAAGCAGATGATACTGCAGCTAATAACGCAGTAACTTTCTCAAAGATCTCTTTAACAACTAAGAAACTTCGCATGGATTGGGAGCTTTCAACAGAGTCTCTAGAAGACAACATCGAGGGTGCAGATCTAGAAGATCATATTGCACGTTTGATGGCAACACAAGCAGGTAATGATATTGAAGATGTAGTTCTTAACGGAGATACAGCTCTTTCATCAGACAATCTTTACAAGTCATTCAATGGCGTAGTAAAGAAGGCAAAGACATCAGGTCGCGTCGTTGACGCAGCTGGAGCCGCAGTAAGTCGTGCTGTATTTAACAGCGCCCTTAAGGCAATGCCACGTAAGTACAAGCAACGTCGTGGAGACCTTCGCTTCTTAGCAGGATCAAACCTAATTCAGGACTTCCTATTCGCTAACAGCATTGGAACAAACAACACAATTCCACAAGATATCGCATCAAGCGTTATCCGTGGAGCAGTTGCACCTCTAGGTGGACCTGCAGGATATGTGGCACCATTCGCATTCGGTATTCCGATCATCGAAGTTCCACTTCTAAATGAGACACAGACTGGTGATTATTCAGCAGCAACTGGCTCACACGGAGATATCCACTTGTCATTCCCAAATAACGTAGTTATTGGAATCAAGCGTGATGTAACCGTCTATCGCTTCTTCTGGCCACGTAAGGACTCAGTAGAGTACACAATGTATACTCGTGTTGGCGTCCAGATCGAACAGGCTGATGCCTGGGTAGTGGTGAAAAATGTTAAGGTTGCTTCATAAGTAACTTTTAATACTTAAGTTGGGCCTGGGTTCTTCCCAGGCCCTTCTTTATTTGGTATACTATTAATATGAATAAATGTGGGACTAATGCTGGGTATCAGAGACATTGCCTTGAAAAAACAATAAAGTGTCAGCCATGTAAAGACGCACATAAAGTAGTTATAAAAAAATATTATTCAGAATATTCAGAATCTATTAAAAATAATAGAAGAATTAAATATTCATTAAATAAAGAGTTAGAAAGATTTAAAAGGAAAGAGTATTATAGTAAAAATTCTGAAAAAGAAAAACTAAGAGAAAGAATCTATAAAAAAAATAATCCACATATTAAAAGAGAGTCAGAAAGACGTAGAAGAGCTAAAAAATTTGAAAACGGTTTTGAGCCTTATAAAGAGATTCAGGTCCTTGAAATATATGGCAAAGATTGTCATATATGCTTAAGGCCGATAGATCTTTCTGCCCCACGACAGCCTGGCCTACACGGCTGGGAAACAGGTCTACATATTGACCACGTGATCCCCTTATCCAAAGGCGGTCCAGACACAATAGATAACGTACGCCCAGCCCACGGATCCTGCAACGTAAAAAAACACGCAAACCCACTTTCCAAATAATAGTGATAATGCTATAATTGAATAACCTAACAGAGGAGAAGTATGTCATTTGACACATTAAAAGTAGCAGAGCTTAGAAAAATTGCAGAGGACTTTGCAGTTGACACAGAAGGCTTAAAAAACAAAAACGATATTATAGCCGCTTTGGCGGAAGAAGGCGTGACTTGGTCTGTATATAACAAGACCATTAATAAGATGGAAGAAGAGACAGAAGACATGTTAGAAGAGACTCTACCGAAGTTTGATCCAAAAGCAGAACAACCTGAGAACACCGTATTAGTAAGAATGACTAGAGATAACTTTAGGTATGATATTATGGGATTTACGTTCACAAAAGAACACCCATTCGTTGCAATGGTTTCAGACAAGGCTCAAGAAATTTTTGATAAGGAGGAGGGTTTTAGGTTAGCTAATCCAAAAGAAGTACAGGATTACTACAACTAATTTAACCCTTTATTATGGCAGAGGTTTTAATAGGTTCACAATCTCCTATAACACATCAGGTGTTTTGGAACGGAGATGTTGCAACCGCAGATACTCTGCCAACAGTCAAGATATATGATGTTACAAGCGATCCGCTAGTAAGCCCTGCCGTACTTCCAACAACCTTATTGGCAACCTTAACATCTGTTTTAGACGAAAACAATCCAGGAACATATTCAGTAAGCATCCCATATGCATTAACAAATAGAAATAAAACTTTAAGCGTAAAGTGGGAGTATACTGTAGGAGGAGTTGTAGTTGCTAAATCTTATGAGATTTATGTAGTTACTCCATATATAAATTTTAATGATATTGAAGATCTAGATTTTAGCACAGATCCTTCTGACCCAAACTATAAATCTTACAAGCAATTAATAAAAGCTGAAAGATATGCAAGAAAATTAATAGGTCAATATACTGGACAAAGTTTTTATCTAGAAGATAAAATATATGCAGTATATGGATTTGACTCAGATATACTTCCCTTACCAGCTAAAATAAATTCTTTACATAGTCTTTATGCAAATGATATATTACTAGTAAATGAAATTACTAATGTTGATAATTGGAATTATCCAATTCAGATATCTGAAAGCGGATACGGAATTAGAATTAACAGAGCAGCATTACTAGACAATACAGTCTATACGGCAAATGGTATGGTACCTCCCACTATTAATGATTATTCGGGAGGATTTCGATCAGGAGTTTCTTATAAAGTCTTTGGTAGATTTGGCTGGGACAAGGTCCCATCTAACGTTAAGCTAGCTGCAATAGAGTTAATGAAAGACTATTTTTCAAAAGAGACTGCTTGGAAAAATAAGTACGTAAAGTCTATCTCTACCTTTGACTGGGATTTCGAATACACAGGAGATGCATATACTGGTACAGGTAACGCATTTGCCGACAACTTATTAGCAGAATATGTCTTAACAAACAAGGTAGAAATTATATAATGAATAGCATCATAGATTCTGTCTTGTCTATGAATTTAGATGTTTACAGACAGTCTGAAATTCAAGACCCAGATACTGGGGCAATCGTAAAAGAATTCAATTACTACAAGACTATTCCATGCCATGCTAAAGGAATTATTAGCAATACATCATCTTTAATCGGTGGCGGCAATAAGCAAAGCTTCTCTAATAAATACTCAGATGAACAGGTTATTCAAGTAAGAACGGCAGAGAAGTTAACTGCTAGAGAAAAGGTTACCAACATTAGAGATGCAGATAATAATGTAATCTGGAATGAGATAAACTATCCTAGCGAGACCCCAACCGTTTTTGAGGTAATGGGAACAACTCCAATACTAGATCCATTTGGTCACGTAATAGCCTATAACTCTTCTATGAAGAGATCGGAGAACCAGAGAATTGGACTATAGCAAACCTTTACTTCAAGCAGCCAGTAGCCTTGAAAGGCTAATGATTGGAAGCGGACAAAACGATAAAATAAAAGACAGCAATGTGGCTCAGATATCTGCTGCAATCTATTACCAAGCAAACGTAATAGCCAAATTAACTTCAAGCAAAAAATTTAAAGATAAGTTTAAGTCTGTTATATTTTCTCAAATATTAAAGGATTTTGGAAACTACGTAGACTCTCAGGCCAGATCTAAGCCTAGGGCTCTTCATCATATGTATGAATGGAAAAGAACTGGTGACGCTGATGCCAGACTATTTGATTTAAAAATGGTTGACGGACAGGGTATTTCTTTTAAGATAAGATATGATTATAAAAACTCCACTTCCTTTGTTCCAACCAATCAAAGTAAAAGAAAACATGTTTTTGTAAGCAAGGCGTCTATCATGGAAGCTGGAATGCCTCTAAAAATCGCTCCACGCCATTCTGAGAGGCTAGTATTTGAATCTGATGGTATTACAGTCTTTATGCCTAAAGGGGCCTCAGTGACCGTACAGAGGCCTGGAGGAAGCGGTGTAATGAATCAGTTTAAGTTAAGACACAGCATATTCTTTAGAGGACAACTAGTTAATCAATCTATTAAGTCTTCTGGGTTTCAGAAGATATTTAATTCTTCTCTCACGAAAGCACTTAAATTACCCCCTTCAATTAAAAAGGTTCAGTATTCATTTAGTGCAAATTCAATTAGGTCTATGGCGGACTCATCAGTAGAATCAGCATTTGGAGGTTCAATGATATGACAGCTAACTATAAATTAGATGCAATGCTAGAACTTAGAAAGTTTCTATGGAGCAGTCTAAAAACGGCAGGGATATTTGATGACGAAGACTATTACAGCGATAATCTAAATGAAAGCATAGTCCCAATTATTCCAGTTCAACAGGCAGCAGAAATGAATCAATTCTTGAGCGGTAAAAAGCATATCGTTTATGACAAGATAGGAATGTCCTATGAGGACAACTGGGCAATATGTTGTGAGCAAATGCTATTTACTATATATGCCACTGAGATCTCAGATATCAATGAGATTAGAAACTTTATGACAGACCAGTTCAGAAGAATGGATGATTCAGCTAGGGACGTAAATCAATTTGCAACCCTATCTAACAAGTTTAGATTTCATAGCATCTTTATAGCAGACATATCCCCAACAGAGCCTTCCGAAGAAATCCAGGGGTTCTTTTCAGCAGATGTCATACTTGAGGTCAAATACTCTAGGGTATTAGACTCCGTAGGCAGATTTTTGTAATTTGCCTTAAAGCCCCTTATAGACTAAAATTAGACTAGAGGAAACAGCCTAGCCAGCTAACATTTTTTTAGAAACCACAGGAGGTGGAAATAAATATGGCAATTCAAAATACAGGTAATGCCAGAAACATTCTAGTAGGAGCATCACCATTGTTCCTTTCAAGTGAAGACATTACAGAGTCAGGATACGTTGAAAACGCAGAGCCAGGATATGGTCAAGCAACATCAACAGTAAAAGTTCCAGCATTTACATCAGGAACTTCATACACAACTACATTAAATGCTGCAGTAGATACAACAACAGATCTATCTACAACATTTTACTATCGTAACGTAGGATTTACCAATAATGGTCTTCAAATTACGTACAATCCAACATTCGATTCAGTAACCGTAGATCAGTTACTTGATACAGCAAAACTGTTCAAGTCTGCAATGGAGGTTATGATTGCAACAGAAATGTCAGAAGGCACACTAGAGAACGTTCAAGTGGTTTTCGGACAAAAAGCAAGTACATTGGCATCAACAGGTACAGGCTTAACAGCAACAAAGACTTTAGGTCTTGAGGCAGGTGCACTTGGTGCAGCTCCAACAGAGCGTCAGTTAATTGCAGTTGGACAAGCTCCAACAGCATCAGCAACAGCAACAGAGCGTGTATATTATGCACGTCGTGTTCTGTCTGTTCAGCAATCAGCTTTCTCTCTAGCACGAAGCGCAGCAACCACATTCCCAGTAACCTTCCGTCTTCTTCCATCAGGTAGCTCAAGCTACGTTGGATCAGAGTACGGCAAGATTATTGACCGTATATTAACAGCATAATAATTTAATTAAGTTATTAACAGGGCCCCCAGAAATGGGGGCTTTCTGCTTGTGTTAGAAAATTAAGGTTGCTATAATAATTAAGACTATCCAAGGAGGATAAATTGGCTACAACAGTATATAACGTAGAAGAAATCACCCTACAAAGTGGTGACAAGGTTAACCTAAAGCCTTTAACAATTAAAGCGCTTAGAAAATTTATGACAGTTATTGCAAAAACTTCATCCTCAAAAACAGAAGATGAAACACTAACAATTTTAATGGAAGCCTGTGCAGTTGCGATTGAATCACAACTACCAGAGCTAGCAGCTGATATGGACAAACTTGAAGGAGCATTAGACATGCCAACCATCAACAGAATCCTTGAGGTGTGCGGCGGAATTAAACTTGACGACCCAAACCTGGGAGCGGCAGCAGTTCTAGCTGGTCAGAACTCGATCTAGCCGCCTTGGAGGGCGAAGTATTTCTTTTGGGTAATTGGAAAAATTACCAAGAACTAGAAGAAAATATTTCGATGCCAGAGTTAATTCAAACTTTTAAGTCTATGCAGAAAACAGAAGAAGAAAAAAGAAAATTCTTAGCTTCTCTTCAAGGCGTAAACTTAAATGAAGAAGTACAGGAAGAGGGTCCCACCTTCGAAGATATAAAAAGAAGAGCCCTTGGAATATCAGCATCAGAGAATGATGTTGTTTCATTACAAGGACCTTACGCAGCAAGTGCTGGGTTTGGTATCGGAGAAGGATTAGGATACTCTAAGGAGTAAAATAGTTAAATGGCTGATGAACAAATAGTAACGAATATAGTCGCTACTTCTGATTTTTCAAATCTTATTGTAGATCTCAATAAGGTTTCATCAGCATTAACTAAATTACAAGATAAATTACAAGCCACCAATAAGACCTTAGCCGCTCAAGTTGCGGTAATGAATAGGTCATTTGCCGACACGATAAGAAGTACTGGCCAGTTCTCAACACATTTTGTTAGCTTAACCTCAGACGTAGACAAGTTTGGACAACAGCTAGACAAGGGCCAAATGAAGTTAGGCCAGTTCTTCAGAACATATGCCGCCCATGCAAAAACTAATGGCGGACTAGTTAGAGACCTAGCAAAGCAACAAGTTCAATTACAAAATTCTGTTCTGCAACCATTAGGAAGAAACGCCGAAGGTTTAATGCAGTACAACGTCCATATTCCAAGAGGATTAGACGTAGTAAAAAACAAGACAGCCATAGCAAGACAAGAGTTAATGATCATGAACAAGATGGTTCAAGAAGGCGCAAACTCTTTAATTAACTGGGGTAAGAATACACAGTGGGCTGGTAGACAGTTAACTGTAGGATTAACAGTTCCAATTGCAGCATTCGGAAAAGCCTCAGCAGATGCGTTTAGATCTGCAGATGAGCAATTAGTTCGTTTAACAAAAGTTTATGGTGGAATAAGTCAGACATCAACTTCTGAGTTATTAAAAGTTAGACAAGATGTTGTAGAGACTGCAAGGCAAATTTCTAAATCCATGGGAGCTGGATTTAATGAAACAATTGGTCTAGCAGCAGACATTGCCGCAACTGGCAAAACAGGAAACGAATTATTAAAGTCAGTTCAAGAAACAACTAGACTTGCAGTACTTGGTGAAGTAGATCGTCAAGAAGCAATGAAGGCAACATTAGCAATTCAATCAGCATTTAAACAAAATACAGAAGAGTTAACCGAAACAATTAACTTCTTGAACGCAGTTGAAAACCAGACATCAACTACTCTTAATGACTTAGTAGAAGCAATTCCAAAAGCAGGTCCTATTATTAAAGGTCTTGGAGGAACTGTTCAAGACTTAGCTTTATATTTAACAGCGATGAGAGAAGGCGGAGTAAATGCTTCAGAAGGAGCAAACGCTCTTAAGTCTGCACTAGCATCTTTAATTAACCCAACAAATGTTGCTAAAGATAAGTTCTTGTCATTAGGAATATCTTTAGAGAATATTGTAAATAGTAATGCTGGTAATACTACAGCAACAATATTAGAATTACAATCAGCCTTAGATGCCTTGAACCCATTACAGAAACAACAGGCATTAGAGCAATTGTTTGGTAAGTTCCAGTTTGCCCGTATGAACGCTTTGTTTGAGAACCTTGGAAGACAAGGGAGCCAGACTCTTCAGGTATTAGATTTAATGAAAGCCAGCAGCGGAGAGCTTGCTAATTTAGCAGGACGAGAATTATCTCAAGTAACAGAGTCTGCTTCTGGTAAATATCGTAGAGCATTAGAAGGACTTAAGGCAGATTTAGCGGCAGTCGGAGATCAATTCTTAACTATCAATACACACCTTATCAACTTTGTTGATGGTATTTTAAAATTTGTTAATAGACTTCCAGACCCAATAAAGAAGGTGCTTGGCGTATTAGGAATGTTTACCGCCGCAGCAGGACCTTTAATTATGTTAACTGGTGTACTCGGCAACTTCTTTGGATATATAATAAAGGGTGTCTCTCACATGAGAGCTCTGTTTAAAGGTGGAGAAGGATTTAAACTTCTAACACCAGAAATTTTAGCTGCTCAAAGAGCAGGAGATTTAGTAGAGAAAACATTCTATAGCGATGCTAAAGCAGCAGCAGTATTAAAACAATCAATTGCTGCTCTAACAGCAGAATTTACTCTTCTGCAACAAAGAGCAAACTCGGCAGCTATTTCAGTTAATCCAGCAGTATCTACAGCAGCAGGAAATATTATTATTGGTGGTCAAAGAGTTGTAGATCCAAACAATCCACGTGTTGGAAAAGTTGGAACAAGAGCTGCAGGACATCATAATCCAGTTTCTATTATGGATTCAAACGCTAGAGATAATCAAACAATACACTCTTTCACTCCACAACCAATACCTGTAAATAATAAAATTGGCGCTGTCCCACAAATATTTGCAGAGGGAGATTTGCCAAAAATTGAAGGTCTAACAACTTCTAGAGGTGTTTCAACAGGAATAGTTGCTGGAGAAGCCGCAAAGCACCATGCTCTTATGGGAACCCTATCTATGCTTTCAAAAAGAGAAACTGCAGAATTAAAAAATCAAATTAAAACAACTGGTTCATTTAGCACAGATATAAACACCACGTTTGCGGCGCTTGTTCCAGAGATGACTAAATTGACTACTAATGCAGCAAGACAATCGGCTGCCATAGTCCAACAACTTCAAGCAGGAAAAATTACAATGGAAGCAGCTCGTGCAAAAATTATTGCAATAAACGCACAACTAGAAGTAATGATGGGACAAGCAACAACCCAACTTGCAACAAGTTTAGGAAGAACAGCTAACTTAACTCAAGTTCCTTTGCTTGATCAGCCTATCGTTAGCCCTAAGAGCGGCAAGGCCAACATAAAAGAACTATTTAGAAAAGGAAGGCCTGGGGCAAACATAATTGATAGAATTGGAAGAGTGCTGGGCGTAAAGACTTACGGAGCAGGATACTCAACAGAAACTACAATTCCTAAGCTTAACGATGGCGGAAGAGTTCAGGTTATGCCAGGGCCAAGATCAGACACCACAGATACTCAATTTCAAATGTTGCCCGAAGGAGCATTTGTATTAAACAGAGCAGCCTCAGATTCTTTATTAGGATTTAAAGATGGCGGGTTAGTTCCAGCAATGGTTACGCCTGGAGAATTATTATTTACTAATCCTACACCACAAGAATTAGTTCAACTGGAAGCGTATAACAATCAGTTTGCTGTTGGCGGAAAAGTAATGCCTTCTAAAAATAATTATGGAATACCTGGAAGACCCTTAGGAATGGGAAGAGGAGTTCAGACTCCAAAAATTAGAGCTAGAGATGTTAGAACAGAAGTAAAAGTTGGACCTGTAACAATTGCAGCAAGGGGACCTTCAGTTGCCCAAGCAATACAGGCGAGTATATCAAATTCTAGAGATCCAAAATTGGCTACAGAAGTTATTTCAAAATATGCATCTGGAATAACTAGAAGAACTCATGCTTACTCACAAACTGTTCAAGACAAAGATTTTAATTTAAATTCAGATTTATCTAGAATTTGGCAAAAAAATAACCTAGGATCTCTGTACACTAGCGGAGCAATAACAAATGCAACTCATGCAACGAGGGCAAGAATTGCAAGAGATGGAAGTAGGTATGTGAGTAGATACACATATCAATACGACGCTTACGCTAACCAAAGATTAAAAAATGGCATACCAGTAAAAGAATTTATTGCGTTGAACGCTAAACATAAAAACAAATATGACGATTTATTTAAAAGATCTGGTGTTCCTAAAGAAAAATGGAAAGATTTAGAAAATCAAATAGATAGGGACATATTAAATAAATACGGTAAAGACGGCAGAATAGTCAGTGACGATTTACCAGGAACCCTTACGCTTGAAGACAATTTTGCGCCAATAGTTGACAATGCTATTCTTAATTCTTTTGGGAAAGATCAAATTTCAAAACAAAGAGCAATTAATACAATAAAAAGTCTTAAAAAAACAGATGTATTAAGGAAAAAAAGTCAAAACGCTCAAGCCTTAAACTTAGGTGGAGTAGTTGGCAATGTATTAAAAAGCAATGCTTTTAAAAATCTAGGAGCTAAGTTTGGAAAAACAGGGGATAGCTGGGGAGCCACTTCCCTATCTCTTGGTATGGGAAAGAAGCTGTTTGGAAGTTCAGGACTTACTCCTAAAGCACAAAACTTAATGTATGGAAAACTTATAGAAAATCTTGAAAAAGAGAGACCATATGGATATGTAAAAAATGCTCAGGGAAGTCTTCAAAGGGCTCTAGAACCAAATATTGTAGACACACTTCTTAAATCATCTGCATCAGATGTACTTATTTCAGGTGGTAAAAGCTTAAGTAAAATTGATAGAGAAATATTGCGAACTAAATATGCAGACTGGGATTCAAAATCTTGGACTCCTTCAACATCTAAAATAAGAAAGCAGATGTTTGGGGCAAATAAAGGCGGTATGATTCCAGGTTACAACCGTGGAGGAATGGTTGCACAGATGTTGCTACCAATGCTTGGATACATGGGCGGACAATCAATAGGAACTCAAGTTGGTGGTGCAGGCGGAGGCTTTGCTGGCGGAATGATTGGATCAATGGTTCCTTCAATGCTTATGGGAGGCATGGGAGAAGGTAGAACTAAAACGGCTCCAGGATCTGATGAGGCTTATGAGAAATACGGAAATAGAATAGGCAAATCAACTTTAGCAAATAATAAATTTTCATTATCTTTAGCAAATTCAGCGGCACAAGGATCTAAGGTATCTAGAGTTCTTACTACTCTCATAGGAGGACTAACTAAAACAAATCTTATAGTAGGAGGAGTAACACTTGCTCTAGGAGTTGGATATAAAGCATTTAGGGATTATCAAGAAGGCGTTAAATTAAATGTATCTACTTTTGGTCTTACCGCTGAAGCTGCAGAAAAAGCGGGTCTAAAGGTAACAAGTTATAATTCAGCTATTAAAGATTCTATTGGTACAATAAATGCCACTATTGAGAGAAATCAAATGCTTTATGATAGCATGAACTCTGCTGGAATTCCAATTAAGATGACCATAGAAGAATACAAAAAATTAAAAGAAGAAGTTAAAAACAGCATGAGCGAGTCTATTCAAGCAATTAATAGAATGAAAGAAGCAGACCTAAAAGATTATGCAGAAAGATTAAAAGCTCAGATGATTGCAGCTGGTGCTTCTGCAGATGAAGCTGCTAAAAAAATATATGCAGCGTTTGCCTTGTCTGAAAAGTTTGCCTTAGCGGGATCTTCAACAGTAGGCAGTTTTGGGTTTAATAACATAAAAGACGGAATAACTGCAGCAATAGAAGCTTATGAAGTATTTAATGATGCGGTTAAAAATGAAAGTCCAGCTGCTCAAGGAATGGCTTTAACAACATCTATGGAGGCATCAAACAAAGCTGTAGAAGAAGCAATTGCTCTTAGCCAAAAGAAAGCTGATGCGGATAAGTCTGGTAAGACTGCAGTAATATCTAGATCTCAAGCAGAACTTCAAGTTTACGATGTAATAAAATCTAAAGTTTCTGAACAATTAAATGTTTCACAGGGCCTATTAAACACTATCTTTGATCAAAATAAAGAAGCGAAGAAATTCCTTTCATTACAAGATACTTCTTTGAGTATTATGCAAAAATTAAGGCTTCAAGCTCAAGGATATACTGGAGACTTATCGATGGGCGCACTAGCGGCAGATAAACTGTTTTCAATGAGAACTGCAATTGAGTCTAAAGTTACATCATTTTCTACTTCTCAAGGTGGTCCGTTATTTGGAATATCTCAAAAATTAATAGCAGCTGAGAAACAATATAAAAAATTACAATTAGCATCTAAGGGCGCTAGCGCTCAACAGCAAATTGACTCAAGAAAAGCTGGGGAAGCAATTGATGAAAGAATTAAAAAGATTAAAGAAGAGGCGGATGCAAGGCGTAAAGCATTAACTCAAACACAACAAGATGAAGACTTCTTAACTCAGATTAAGAAAAAGCAATTAGAGTATCAGGACGCTTTGGCTTCTGGAGATATGTCAAGAGCAGCTCAGGCACAACTTGATATTCAGTCATTAAATAAACAACAACAGACTAACAAGGCTATGGCAGCAATTGATCAAAAAGAGCAGGCCGATCTTAAGCCACTAGAGGCTCAAAGAAAAGCACTTTCAGATGCTAATCAAAAACTTGCAGACTCGGCTGCAACAGCTGGAAATGGCTTACAAAAACTTGCAACAGATATAGAAAAATACAAAACACAAATGTCTGGATTTATTAATGCTTTAACTAACTTTTATACTTTTATAAATGATCCTGCCAATAAAGGTAAAAGTGCAGCGGGACCAGCAGCATTATTGTTGGATGAAGCTAAAAAATCTGGAGTGGATATGCCAAGTAAATTTGCTGGCCCAAGACCAAAGGGAAGCACTGAGATGGCGCAAGAAATTGCTTCAAGATATACAGAGTTGTTAAAAGATATAAATGCAGATACAGCTGTTATCAATGTGAAATCAGCAAAAATTGATGATAAATCAGGAGTAATAGAAAATAGAAATTATGCACGTGGGCCTATGGGAACTACTGGAAAGGGAGGATCTGGATACGTACCACAGATTCCAAAAACTACTACTTATACAGAAAAGCCAGCATATTCTCCAGGAAATTATTTTAGCTATACACCAGGATCTCCTATTAAAAAATCAATGGGTGGGTTAGTTAAAATGTCTAGCTTCCCCAAGATGTCTGCAGGTGGCCCAGTAGTAAGTAGCGTTCCTAGATATAACCGTGGCGGAATAGTTAATGGTTCAAGCGGTTCATCTTCTTCAGTAACCATAGAAACCTTGTCAATAAACTACCCAACTGCACCAGGAAATGCAAGAGAGTTCTTTGCTCAAGTTGAAGAAATAGCAAGACAAAAGGGAATTAAGGTAATGTCTGGAGGCAGAACAGCATAATGACACAAATGACTCTACCAGTAGGATCTATACTATATTTAAACTCAAATATTAAACTATCAGAGCACAATAGACAACCAGTCTCTATATCAACAACAAGAATAGAGCAAAGCAAGAGAATGTCTAATGGGACATTCCGTAAATTTTTTATTGCAGATAAAGAAGCAATTTCCGTATCATGGAACATGCTTCCTTCTTTTTCAACCTTTACCGTAGACGGAGGGTATGGTGCGGTAGATCTAAAATCATTTTATGAAGGAACTGCTGCTAAATCCGCAGGAGCATTATCTGGACGATCAACATTTGACGTTTCAATAAATTACGGATCAGTAACAAAACAACTAGAGATGGTGTTTACAAGCTGCTCATTTGAAATAGTAAGAAGAAACGTAAAAGAAAATACAGGAGATACCCCGCAGGAGTTCTGGAACGTATCCATATCAATGGAACAAGTGTAATGATAACAGCCTCTGAATCTTTAAAAAATATATTTAAGCAACAAAAGTCTATCAAGGCCGATGTTGGTTGCGAAATAGAATACAACATGAACTCATTGATTGATGGGATAACAGTAGTTTCTGCAACAGCAGACTCTACCTATACTTCTCAAATATCTGGATGGCCTTCAGGTAAAGCAAACCCATATAAGAAATTATTTCCAATTGATTCTATTTTAAAACCTTTTAGACCAATACAATCTGGAATTAAATATTTTGTTTTTTTACCCAATGACACCGTTGCAAACAGCTTTTCTTCATACAGAGCATTACAGTATCCAGGAACTCAGCCTAGACTTTATTACCCTGGAGTAACAACACAATACAAATACTGGCTAAGCGCAAAAGATGCTAACGTTAACATAACAGTTAATTATCTAACAACAGGTCTACTTGGCAATAAGAGCGCTCTATCAAATAAAATTATTGTTAGGTTTGAAAAGTACCACACCCTGCCTACCACTTACTCTTTAGTAATTACTAAATCAGACAACACCACCCAGTCAGTGGGACCTTTCTCTACACCAACAGACGGAAACGTAGAATTAAACTATAATGGAACTTCATGGGTCCAGGGGGCGCTATCAGAGCCCGTATCCTATGCAACACCAATATTAATTAAATCAATTAACCTAACTGCAATTAATCCTGGCGGCGGTAAAGTAATAGGAGTAATTGAAGTATCTGCCAGACTAGTAAAAGACATATCTTCTGATATTGTTAAGATAGACATTCAAAAAGAGTCCTCATCTTCAGCAGAAGACATATTACCAGTTGGCTTTGTTAGCGCAAACAGCATAAACCTTGAGCTTGTTAAATACAACCAGTCAACCATGCAGACAGTCCCATACAATAGGTTGTCCACATCTTTTGATTCATCTTTAATTTATATGGCTAAAAATGCAGAGATTAGACCATACTTTAAAATATATCATTCTGGTGCAACTACAGTTGCTGGATCATATGACAAGGTAAAGCAAGGCATGTTTTATGTTAATGATTTTAACATTAGTGCATATGGAGAAACCACAGTATTCGCTCTAGATGGATCTAAGTATTTAATGGACACCCTATCTCCAGATATAATTTGTGAGAACTATCCAGTTACCGCAATATTAAGAAGGTTATTAGACTCAGTAGGATTTTCAAATTACAATTTTAATTTAAATGCCACCCTAGAAGCCTCTATTCCTCAGGTAGACTACTGGTGGACGGACGATTCAAAAACTGTATGGGAATCAATTCAAGAGCTATGCAGAGATATTCAAATGAATGCCTTCTTTGACGAGAACAATGTTCTTCAATTTTACAGCAGAGACTATATATATGACAATACAAGATCTAGCCAATGGGATTTTTATAGCGAGCCAGAAGGTTCCACGCTTCCGAACATTATAGAGTTTGTTCAAAAAGATATTGTCGGAGCTAACTTTGTTAAAGTTTTATGGGATGCGGCTATAACATCTAACTATACTGGAACCTCAGGAGATCTATGGAGAGCGCCAACCGCATTTTTAAGCGCTGGCGGACTGCTTACCTCTCTCACACAGTCAGATGATACTTATCTAACAATAGACACAAAGTCTTTAGATGTTTACGCTCAACAACAATCGTTCTATAATTTTGCAGGATTTGTATTAATTGATTCAGAAATTATAGAGTATGATGGTATCGAGTATGACCTAACCCTATTAAATGGAACAAAAGAAACTCAATTAATAAAATCATCTTCTGACGTTAACAAGTATAGGGCTTTATGTAAATCAGGATATTCTGACGAAACAAATCCAGCAGATACTGCTTACTTTAAACCTAGTGGTCGTTACAAGATTAAAAAAAGAGGAGCTTTAGGAACGGTAGCTGCAGCACACTCTGCACAGCTAGATAATTTAAATAACTGGACTCCAGTAAATGTTTCCTGGAATTCTAAACAGCCATCTACTTCTGGGACATCAGTAGCCTCATCAGGATTAGATCTATATTATACATTAAGACCAAAACAAATATCTCTTACTAGCGTAGAACTAGATTTTGTTGCACCATCAATTACCCCAACACATTATTTAGTAACAGTTCAATTATTAAATCCTGATAATTCTAATGACGGCCCAGCAATTACTTTACCACAATATACAAATCAGATTCCACTAGTAGTTACAAACCTATTTCCTGGAGAAAAATATACCTTTAGAGTAACTCCTAAAAATGGCGCAGATACATTTGGAAACTCTATGACAAGTCCTATATTTACCATGAGCGATACTTCATCTGGAGCAAACATATCTTCTAGTTTTATAAATTCAGCAACCATAGTTCCTCAAAAATCTTATTTTAAATTAACAAACAGTACAAGCGATAAAGATAAGTATGTAATGGCATATAGAGATTTTCAAGGAATTACTTTGGCCTCGGCAACAGTTAATGGTAGCTATGCTCCCTATTCTTATCCAACAAACAATTATTCTCTGTCCTACTATTCTTTTGGCACTAGCGTATTTTTAGATGCAGATGATAGATCAAAAGGGTCCTCTGCTGGACTAGGATTTTTTGTAAGTGATTTAGGAAAGACAGGGTATTTTGTAGTTGTAGAAACAACTAAATCTTCTACTTTAAAAGAAACAAAATCTGTTAGAATCTTAAAAGCAGACGGGGTTGGGGTACGTGTGCTAGCAGATTCTCAAAGAACTGCTTCTTCTACTTTTGAAGGTGTGTTTGGTGGAACTCAATATAACATTGATGCAAGAGTTAAGGTGGATGGAAGCTCTACAACAATCAGCGTTTCTATTAATGGGTATAGAATTAGTGCAACAGACACCAACTCTAATCTTAATGCTAAAGAAACTAATAAGATATTAGCCCCAACTAAATCAGTTGCAGTTGTTTGCGGGAACGGATCTGTAGCTTTTGATTATGCCTATGGCACCAATATGACAGAGACCAAGTATCAGGAATCTGCGGTTGACCCAAACTTATATCTAGCTCAGTATTCAAACGATTTGCTTGACATGTCTTTCGGAGACATATTCTATGACGCAAATAACTCAGACAATACTTTAAAAAGTCAGACGGTAGATGACTTTGGTACGGTGGTTAGAGAAATTTATTATGTAAAAACTAAATTAAATGCTAGACCCGCCTTCCCAGTAAGATGGTCTACATCAGACAATAGGTCTGTAAATTTAATAGGCCAGAAGTTTTCCAACTTCGAAGCAGAAGCATATGTTTTAAATAACACGTCTACCACTATTCCATTAAGTGACGGAGGCAAAGCTTCGCTATATATATTTGGCAATGAGATAAATTCATCTGGAACCCTAGAGTATTCTACAGATGATAGTCCCGAGTATGTCAATAAAGAGCCAGTAATTTTTGAATCAAGATGGTTGCAAAATCAAAAAGATGTTCAAAACCTAGCTAATTTTATAAAGACTAAAGCTATTAACAAAGGAAAAGTTATTGATATAGACATATTTGGTAATCCGTTACTTTCAATAGGAGACATTGTATCCGTAAAGTATATATATCAAGGTCTCCTGGGTACTGAAAAAATGATAATTACAAACATATCGCAATCTTTTGAGGAAGGAATAAGTACCTCTATCAAGTGTAGGACCATTTAGGTTCTAAAATGGTATAATAATAAAATGACAAAAGGCTCAAATCCAAAAAGAATTAAGAGTAAAGATGTTGTTCCTAAGGGATCAATAATCTTAAAAAGCACCAGCCCCGATTTACTTTGGGTAGGGGCCAACTCAAGCGTAGTAACTTATGATGATACTGGATATGAGGTCAATAAATATTTAGGCGGACCAGGAAGATCTCCTGGAGATGGAGACGGGGACGGGGACGGCGATGATGACAAAGACCCAGATAACCCGCTACCAGATGTAGATACTGTAGACATGACAGATATCGAAAACTTAACCTTTGAAGAATATGTTGACCCATCCACTAAGATTACCAAGTATAATGTCTATATAAAAATAAGAAACGGTAGTTCAAATTCAGCATCTGTTGCGGGAATAGACGCAAGAATTTATGACGCTGCTTCTTCTTCATATGCGCCAAGTCCTACTCCAACCTATGTAAACCCTGTAACATTTGTAACACCAACTCCATCTGTGCCGTCCGTAATATTTGACAGAGCGGGGACAGCGATTGCTTGGGGATGGAACGACTCATCTGACTTTGGATCACATTCTTCAATATATTACGAGTGGGTAATTACAACATTAAAAACTGGAGGAACTACAATTAGTCAGGGTTCTTCTGCTTACCCATCTTCATCAAGCTATGCAATTGGCGGTAGCGGTAAAACAAGAAAGTATAGAGTTAGTTCTGCTCAAGGGGATACGCCAGCTAGCGCTTCAGCAAGATGGCTTAAAGTTAGGACAGTAGTTGTTGGGACAAATGGTAAAAATTACTATTCCGCATACTCTACTGCAATTTAAAGGAGAAAAATGATAAAAGGCACATACATATTTTACCAAGACGGGAAAGAGATCTACCGTTCTCCTAATATTATAACTAAATTTGGAAAAAGATACTTTACTAGATACCTAGCAGGTCTTATTGAATCAGGATCTAAGGACGTTGTTTTTGGAATTAGCGAAGATAAATCAATTTCTTCTGTTTCTGCAACTAGTGGAACTATAACCTATACAACATCTTCTGCTCATGGATTATCTGCAGGGAATAAAGTTAGCATTGTAAACGTAAATCCTAGTGCATACAACTTATCAGATGTTACTGTAAACGCTACTACAAGCACAACTTTTACAGTTGTAAATTCAGCTTCTGGAACTTACGTATCAGGAGGAAATGTAGTTTCGGATGTGGACACACGCCTAGGATTTGAGATATACAGGGCACCAGTTTTACTTGGAAGCACCGATATTCAAATTGAAAACGATATTGCTAAATATTCAATTGTTTACAAATCTACTATACCTAAAGATGTCTCTGGTGTAATTTCAGAAATTGGAATATATCCCTCAACAAGAACATCTGCTAACAACTTTGACGGTAAATTCATAGCGGACTTTGATAAATATTTTGATTGGGTAGATGGCAGTGGATATAGCCCAACCCTTTCTACAGTAGGAGCAAAGGTTGGTGGCAACGTATTAAGCATGACATCTAATGTTTCTGCTTCAAATGAATATAAGGCTAACATATCTTTAGACCTAGAAGGATATAGTAATCTAGACTCACTAAGTCTAGCTTATTATAAAAACGATACAAATTTAAACACAATAAGAATAAAGTTATATAGCTCAACAGGAAACTATTATTATGTAAATGTAACCCCTCAAAGCGGTACTGGAGCTAAAATTAACTCAGACATAATGCTAAGTTCATTATTTTCAAATGTTGTTGGGTCTCCAATAAAATCACAAATAAATTTAATTGGAATAGAGGTTATTCCCAATACTTCAACAACTACAACTGTCGGATTAGACGCATTAAGAATTAATGACGAGGACACGTTTGACCCAAACTTTGGACTACTTAGCAGATCAATTTTAGCTACACCGTATTTAACAAAGGTTGCGGGAAGACAGATAGACGTAGAGTATAGATTAGATTTGAGTTTCTAAATGGCATATCAAGATCTACTAAAGGATACATCTAAACCAGACCCTAGCAATAGTAACTACTTCCTTGTAACGGTAACCGACTTAGAGGCAAACCAATCCTATCCAATTCAATTTAGATGGAAATATAACGATGGAACCTTTTCTCCATGGTCAGCAGTTAGGGTTGTAACAACTCCTGGAGAGTCAAGTCCTAATACTCCAAGATTTGCTGCCACCAATGTTGACGTAACAACACCTGGATTCTTAAAGATTACATGGGATGGAAACTCTGATGACAATAATTCATTAACTGACATCGATAGAGTAGATGTTTATATTAGCGGGGCACCTTTTGTTGGAAACGTAGTAGCTGCAACTTTTAAAACTGCTGGAACACAATCAATTGCTGTTCCAGGAGGAACATATCAAATAGTTCTGTATGCTGTTTCTAAATTAGGGAAGTTGTCTCCAGTAAGTGCTGCGGTTACAAAAACAGTTTTGGGAATATCTAACCCTCTGGCTGCACCAGAAAATCCAAATGTTCCAACAATAACTGCAGGACTTGCATCAGTTATTGTTTCTTGGAATGGTAAACAAGCAGATGGTACTAGTGATTTTTCTGCAGGAGCTTTTGCAAGCGCCAAGGTTTATATAGGAACATCAGCTGGGTTTGTACCAAGTGATAATAATTGGGTGCATTCATTAAACTTTGCAAACGGAACCAACCAAGTATCAATTGGAGTTGGAACTGTAATTGATAAAACCCTGGGAACAAAATTACAATATGGAGTTCCATATTATGTTAAAATTAAAACTGTAAATGCAGCTGTGCCACCAGTTGAGACAGCAACAGCAGTTGCTTCCAATCCAACGAATGTCACAGTTGATAAAGTAGCAGCTAGTGAAATTGTAACAGGAACACTTGAGGCAGGTGCATATATTACTGCTGGAATTAGCGGAGGAGCTAGAGCAGTTTTATCTGGAAGCTCGGAGCCACTTGTAATTTACGGATCAAACGGAACAACAAAATTATTAGAATTTAGCAGCACAAATCCTGCCACCCTAACTGTCAATGGAGGAGGAACCTTTACTGGAGATCTTTCGATAGGATCAGGAAACTCAATATTTAAATCAGATTCATACGGAATATATTTAGGAAACGCAACGGAAAGCTTAGCTCCGTTTAGTGTATCTAGAAACGGAATACTAAGGGCACAGGCGGGAACAATAGGCGGTTGGACATTAGGCGGAACATATTTCCAAAATGCTGGTGTAAATCCTACAATTAAAATTGATACTACTGGAATTATAGTTGGAGCCACATCAAGTGCATATATTGATATTACATCTTCTGGCATTACCCATAGAAATTCAAATGGAGTAGCAAGCGGTAAATTTACATTAACTACTGGAGCATCAGCACAGCTAACAATTGATGGAACATTTACAATTAGCGGATCTTCAACAATTAATGGAACAGCAGCGTCCACTGTTGTATCTAATGCGTCAGCTGGTTCAACAGCAGTTCAAGGTGGCAACGGAGTTGATAAAAACGCAAGTAATCAAATAACTAGAATTAGCACTAATGGTGGTATTGTAGTTTCAAGTTCTAATGTTTCAAGTGGTGCCAGAGTAGAATTAACAAATACTGGATTTTATGCATATAATGGAAGTGGACAGGCAACTGTTAGCATAAATGCATCTAACGGATCAGCATCATTTGCAGGAACAATTAATGCCAACGCTGGATATTTAGGAAATACATCAACTGGATGGAATATTAATTCTACATCTTTAAGTAGTTTAACAGCAATATCATCCCTTTCTAATTCATATACAACGTTATTTGCAGCTCCATCTCTTGGCTTTAGTGCTTTATTTTCTGGAATTGTATTAGCAGAAGATGGATTTCAAGCTAATTATGGAATTAAATTAATTCCTGGAGGAAATTCTACAGGAAACTCATTCTGGAAATCTCAAGGCAATATGTCTCCAAGTCTTGATAATGGTTACAGTGTTGGATCGTCTAGTTGGAAATGGTCACAAATATGGTCATACACAGGCACAATACAAACTTCTGATATGAGACAAAAGAAAGATATTTTAGAATCTAACCTTGGTTTAAATTTTATTAATGCTTTAAATCCAGTTTCATATAAATGGATAATTGGTGGAAGAAAAGCAGTGTATGATGAAGAATCAACATCTGTTATAGGAAGCGAAGATATTCCAGGAGCAAGAACTCATTATGGGTTTTTAGCACAAGATGTTAAATCCGCATTAGATTCAGTTGCCCCAGGACAAGATTTTTCTGGATGGCTGTTAGCAGATAAAAATGACCCAGAATCTGAGCAAGCGCTAAGATATGAAGAGTTTATATCTCCAATGGTAAAGGCCATACAGGAGCTATCAGCAAGGCTTGACGCCCTCGAGGGGTAATGGTACTATTAGTCTCTACTAAGGGAGAATTATGTCTAATAAAGCAGAACTAGTTGTTGCCGCTTTGCAACAGCGTATAGGAGAAATCGTATCAACTTATGAAACTCAAATTGCAATTTTACGTGCAGAAATTACACAATTTGTTGAAAAAGATCAGGAAAAAAACTCAGTCCCAGACTCTAACTAGTCCAGTAATGCTGCCGTCAGGATTGGCAGTAAAGACAGACAGTGGAGTTTATTGGGTAAAAGACGAAAAAAGGTTTAAGCTTATATCTAGTCGTGCCGCAAAGTCGTGGGCATTCCCAACCGTTTTAGCAACCGATAAAGCAGTTGCTGGAATCAAGATAGTTGGAAAGCTGGGATTCAGAGACGGTACTTTGATAAAGAACATAGCCGATGGTAAAATATATTTAATATCGCAAAACAAACGTAGGCATATAGTAAGTCCAGATTCTTTTGAAAAGTATGGTCTTAATAGATCTGATATCGTTGAGGTTAGTGATTCAGAAACTAATATGCACGACCTAGGAGAAAACTTATAATGGCCGATTTAATACCAGTTACCTTTAACGAGGGAGAGCCCCTAGACGTTAGCAAGTTAAATAATCTTAGACTTAACCAAGTAACGACTTACCAGATAGCTTCAAGTTTACAAAACTCAACAATAGATGGCAAAACTGTACCAATGATTGATTTTGGATCAGTAAACGTAGTTACTAAGCTAGGATCTTCTGCTGCAGTAAGCCTGCCAATTAATCCTAATTTTACTGGAACCCCTACATTTATTGTTTCAATAGGCGGAGGATCAGTTGGATCAGCAATTGCTATTCCTCGTGTAATTAATCAATCTAGTAGCAATCCTCAGGTAATAGTTAACTCTACAAAAGACGTAGGAACAGTACAGGTTAACTACATAGCAATACAGAACAAATAGGCTCAACCAGTACTTGACACCCCAATCAAATATGTTACAATTACCCTGTAACATTAAAGTCACAATTTTGTGACTTTTTTAATGTAAGGATATTGAATGTCTAACGACTTAAAATGGATGCTGTCTTCAGATCAACAGTTTCCTTATCAAGATGACAAGATGATTGAGCTTTGGTTTAAGGTTATGAAATGGTTTAAGCCAGACGTAGTAGACTATCTTGGTGATACAGATGATCAAGCCTGTTATAGTAAATATACAGATGGTAAACCAACAGAATTTTTAAAAGCATATAAAAATGATGATGTAACAAATGACTTAGAGCTAATGCTAAAAGACATGCGGTTTGAAGCAAGTGGTGCTCGTGAATTTTATGAAAGAACAAGAAAGATGCTTCCTAATGCACAACTGTTTTCAGCCCTAGGAAATCATGATATTAGAATTTTTGATTATCTAGATAAAAAAATTCCTGAGTATGCAAAGCACGTTACTCCAGAAGCTTTATGGAGTTTAGACTCATTAGGCTACGACTACATTTATTATAACGAACTACCTAAGCGCCGTTTTGGAGATATCCATGTTCACCACGGAATGTCAATTGCAGCCACAGGTTCTGCTAGAAAAGATATGGAAGACATGCAGGTATCTTTAATTAGAGGTCACTCTCACAGAATTGCTTCGCACATGGTTACCTATGAACTTAGAAATAAGGGCAAGGGAGAAACTCTTCGTGGATATGAGATTGGACACATGTGTGATGAAAAGGGCCCAGGAATGAAATATACTCAACATCATGACTGGCAAAAAGGATTTGCTATTGCTCATATAGAGAACGGCAAGTATCCTCATATTAACATGATCCATGTATCTCCAGACTATACTTGTGTTGTAGATGGGAAAGTGTTCAAACTATAATGCAGTGTCAAAAATGTACAGGCAGGGTTTTTGTAGACAGAGTTTTTTCACAGAAACTACATATAGAACTTTTTTGCATAATGTGTGGAAAAAGGTGGATGATAAACAAAGAGACGAATGCGTTTGCTAAATGGTTAGAGAAAAAAGACAGGGACCACGCAAAAAATTACTCTATTTCTTCTTAAACGAAAAAATACATAAAGTAATTAAGTCCTCAAAAGCTAAGGATGAATTAATTGCCTGGTGCTACCCAGACAAAAAAAGAGTTCTATATTCCTACTCACAAGTAAAGAGCAACATGTCTGGCGCATATTCAGTTATACAGGTAGCTAAAATGCTAAATCGTACACGTGTTAGCATACAGAGATATATACTAGATGGCAAAATATCTCAGCCTCAAAAGCTATATTCAATTGGTAACCCAGACGGACCTTGGAGCAAGATCATGCTTAGCGAGTCCGATATATACCAATTGCACCAATTTGTCCTAGAGGCAGGCTACACAAAAGATTTCCCCTCACGTGCAGAATTGACAGCTCTTCTCAAACACAACTTAATATTGTATACTAAGACAGAAGAAGGTAGCTTCGTACCAGTATGGAAGGCGGAATAATGTCAGAGACAAGAGTCAAGGTGGACTTGTCCTTTACACGCAATCTAGGAAACTATGAAAGCATTAGAATTAATATAGGCGTAGAAGACGATCTTCGTCATGGAGAAAACGTAGACACAGCAACCGAAAGAGTTTATAAGTTTGTAGAAAATAAGCTAATTGAAAAAACTCGTGAGGTTGAGCAGGAACTAAAAGATGTCAAGCAATAAAGAGCCGTATATCCTATTGACTTATTATCAGAATTTGTATAAAGAAAAATATGGAAAGGCTGTTACTATAAATAAGTTTAGAGAAAAATGGGGAATGCAGGACGTGATAGATAGCGTTGGGTTTGACAGAACAAAAAGCTTATTAGATTACTATTTTACAACTGGTAAAAACGGACATCCGCTACAGTTTTTCTATTATAATTTTGACAAGATAGATCAGGTTAATAAAGAAGCCGAAAAAGACAAAGAGAATAGAAAAAAATTAAGAGAAGCTACTAAAAAAATGGTGGAAGAAGGAGTAGAGTGAATACAGAAGCAACCCTAATATCCGCTGTATGTAAAAACAAAGACATAAGCACTCTGCTTGCAGATAACGTAGATGAACTATTTACTTCTCATAGAGACATTTGGGAAGGCCTAAAGTCCTACTACTATAAGTTTAAAGCAGTACCAGAGGTGGGAGTGCTGCAAGATAAGTTTAAAGACTTTGAGCCAGACTCTAATATAAAAGCCGAAACAGGTTATTACTTAGATACACTAAAGAATGAATACCTGTCTGCTAGACTTAAAAGCATTATGCTTAAAGGCGGATCTTTATTAAAAGAAGAGGCTGCCTCAAGAGTTCTTTCTCAAATGCAGATTCAGTTAGCTGGTCTTTCTAAATTTACTAACAATGTTCGTGACCTAGATGTTATAGATTTAGAATCAGCAGAGAGACACTTTCAATCAGTAAAAGAACGCTCTGCGGTAATGGGCGGAAGTCCAGGAATATTAACTGGGTTTAAAGCAATCGATGCCGCTTATCCTACAGGAATGGCACCAGGACATTTAATTGTTGCTATTGGTTGGCCAGGAAAAGGTAAGACATGGTTTACATCTTATTTAGCATGCAAGGCTTGGGAGCAAGGGTTTAAGCCAATGATTGTATCTCTTGAAATGTCTCCAGAGAATATGCGTGACAGAATTTATACAATGCTTGGGTCTGGTCTATTCCGTGCCAGCGATTTATCTCGTGGAGATATAAACATTGATACCTTTAAGGATTGGGGTAAAACAAAGTTTGAAGGCAAGAACTCATTCGTACTTGTTTCAAACGAAGGAACTTCAGAAGTAACTCCTGCAACTATTCAGGGAAAAATTGATCAGCATAAGCCTGACCTAGTTATTCTCGACTATCATCAATTGTTTAATGATAATAAGCGAAGCAACTCTGAAGTAGAGCGTAACCGTAACATATCTCGTGAGTTTAAACTACTTGCAGTATCTAATAACATTCCAGTAATTGATATTACTGCAGCAACGGCAGATGACATATCTGATCAAGACAACCCTCCGATGATGAGTCAGGTAGCTTGGTCAAAGGCTATTGAATATGATGCTGACATGGCTATGGCAGTTCACAGATACCCAGGAACCAATATGATTGAAATTGTAAGCAGAAAGAATAGACACGGACATGAGTTTGATTTCTACCTAGATTGGGATATCAATAAAGGAATTATTAAAGAATTGTACGATTATGTACCAACACAGACAAATTAAAAAGTTTCAAATATCTGTTAACTTTTTAGATGATTCAGATATGATTAGAGTAAGGAATCAGTACGAAAATTTATTAGTTGGCAAAATGAAAGATCAGGGCTATGTTAGAGTGCTTGACATAGACACTGCATTTTCTGTAGAATTTACTGGCGAGACCTGGCAGTTTCTTATGACTATTCAGGGTATATATGTAGGAAGGAGGAAAGCATGGCAATCAGAGGGAGTTACACAGGGAAAGTTAATTCCACGCAATACACCCAAGGTCACATTAAGTCAGTCTTAAAAGAGATAGGATTAGATATATCTGGAGAAACATCTAATGACTTCTTATGCTATTGTCCTTTCCATTCCAATAGACATACTTCAAGCTTTAGCGTAAGCAAAGAGTACGGTGCATTTATATGCTTTAATCCTGCATGCGGAGAGTCAGGAACATTAATAGAATTAATAAAAAGAGTTTTAAACAAAAATGATTTTCAGGCTATGAGACTTGTGTTTTCTAAACAAGAAGAAGCTCTAGATAACTTTGAAGAGATTATGGCCGAGATGTTTAAAGATAAACCTGACTTTGTTGAGTTTCCACAATCTAAGATAAATGAATTATCTACTAGCCTTACCTTAAACAAGGTAGCAAGAGATTACTTTATATCTCGTGGCATTAATGATCTATCTATGTCCCACTTTGAACTTGGATATTCAGAGAATCAGAACATGGTTACTGTGCCAGTTCACACGCTAGACGGATTGCCAATTGGTTTAGTTGGCAGATCTATAGAGGGAAAGTCTTTTAAGAATAGCACAAACTTACCTAAGAGCAAAACACTATTCAATATTCACCGTGCTAAAAAAATTGGAGACCATGTAATAATTGTAGAGTCAAGCTTTGACGCAATCCGTGTTCATCAGGCTGGATTTCCAAACGTAGTGGCTACCCTAGGTGGATTCTTGTCTAACGATCAGCACAACTTACTAAACAGACATTTTAATAAAATAACTATTATGACGGATAATGACCTAGCTGGAAGAGAGCTTGGTTCTGGAATAGCCCACAAGTTGAAGAATAAAGACATCTTGTGGAGTTCTTTTGAATATGGTAAGATATATCCTCATGATGCAAAAGATGCAGGCGACATGACTGATGAAGAAATTAAAACCTGTGTTAAAAATTCTGTATCCGACATGGAATACAGATCTTGGAACTCGTGATATGATAAAACTACAGATGGATTTATACCATCAACTACAAAGGAGAATATATAAATGAGTATAGTAAAAGGTCTAAAAGACCTAAACAAGGCACTAGATAAACCTACCTATAGCGGTGGGGATGAAAACAAAGGTCGCTGGCTAAAAATTGAAGACGGCGAAAGCGTAAAAATTAGATTCCTTCAAGAGTTAGATGCAGACTCACCAAATTATAATGATAAGCTTGGTTGCGGATTTATTGCTTTAGAGCATACAAATCCAAAAGACTACCGTCGCAAAGCTTTAGATACAATGGAATCTGATGGTCGTGACTGGGCAAACGAACAACATCGTAAAGATCCAAAGGCTGGCTGGAAAGCAAGAACACGTTTATACATTAACGTATTAGTTGACGATGGCAAAGAGGAGCCATACGTTGCAATTCTTTCACAAGGAACTAGCGGTAAAACAATTACTCCTACCCTAATTGAGTATGCTGGTGAAATGGGAAGCATTTCAAACCTTATGTGGCGTATCAAGCGTAATGGAACAAAGACAGACACAAGCTACACAATCATTCCTTTGGCTAAGGATGAAACACCGTTTGATTTTTCTGGTTTAGAGCTATATGACCTAGAAAAAACTGCGGTTAGACATGTACCATATGCAGAGCAAGAGGCTTTTTATATGGGAGAAAATACTGAAAAAGAATCAGTGTCTGCTGCTAGTAGCAGCGTAGACTGGTAATATTAAATTTACAGGGGCAGTATTGACTGCCCCTGTATTATTTAGTAAAATGTAACTATGACTACATACGACATACCAGACCCATTTCAAACATTTGTGTCTAATAAATATAAAAATTATGTAGGATCGGTATACGACTTTTTTGCCAGAGAATGGCACATGAAATGCGGATGCTGCAGACAGGATATTTACGCACCAACAAAAAAGATATTAACCAAGATTCGGTTATATCACACTAGAAACGAATGTCAAGGCGGATACTAATGAACTTTACACACCTGCATGTTCATTCATACTATTCATTAATGGATGGTCTTAATTCTCCTGCCGACTTAGTAAAGGCAGCAAAAGACGCAGGTCAAACATCTTTAGCAATTACAGATCACGGAACGCTGTCATCACATAGAGAAATGCAGATAGCCTGCAAAGAACAGGGAATAAAGCCGATACTTGGAGTAGAAGCTTACCTATCTCCAACAGATAGATTTGATAGATCTTCCTCAACCGATAAGAGCATACAAGCATACAATCACATCATCCTACTTGCTAAAAATAAAAAAGGATTAGAGAACATTAATATTTTACAGGAGCTTGCCTGGAATGAAGGTTTTTACCACAAGCCAAGAATTGATAGAGAGATACTATTTTTGCACAAAGAAGGAATAATTGTTTTGTCTGGTTGCATGAATGGAATCATGGCAAAATGTATTGCAAAAGGAAACATGGATGAAGCAAGGCTATTGCTAGAAGAATTTAAAGAGCAGTTTAAAGAAGATTTTTATGTAGAAATTCAGGCACACAACGACAAGGAAGTAAACGACGGTTTGATAAAGCTGTCAGATGAATTGGGAATTAAAATGGTTGCAACTAGCGATGCCCATTATGCCAAGGAGGAAGACAGGGTATTAGAAGAAGCAATGCTCATTCTGTCTACCTCGCCAAAATCAGACAAAGAGGCAAGCTTTGAAATGTCTCGTGAGATAAAAGACATGATGGAAAGATTTAATTACTTGTATCCAGAAAGAAAGATATCCTTTCAAAACTATAATCTATTTATTCAGTCTCGCCAACAGATCGAAGAAGACTTTAATAAGATTGGTATTGTTAGAAAAGATATATATGAGAATACACTAGAGATATCCGATAAAGTCCTAGAATACGATTTTAAGAGGGGTAGACCTTCTCCCAGTACCTAAGACCAATGCCGACCAGAAACTCTCTGACATGGCCTTTGAGGGCTTAGAAAGGCTACGCCTTAGGGAGAACTGGATTGGAAATGACGTATATGATCAAAGACTTATTGAAGAGCTAGAGATAATTAAATCCAAGAACTTTGCTTCCTATTTCTTGGTTGTAGCAGATATGGTTAATTGGGCAAAAGAAAATAATATTATGGTGGGTCCAGGTCGTGGCTCTGCCGCTGGCTCATTGGTCTGCTATGCGCTTGGAATTACAGACGTGGATCCAATTGAGTATGACTTATTGTTTTTTAGATTTATTAATGAAGAGCGAAACGATTTTCCAGATATAGATACAGATTTTGAAGATGGCAGAAGAAAAGAAGTTAAGGACTATCTTAAGAATAAGTTTAAGTATGTTGCTTCTATTTCTACATATACATACTTTAAAGATAAAGGTGTTATCAGAGACGCTGCTCGTGTATTTATGGTTCCACTTTCAGATGTTAATCGTGCTATGAAGTCTATCGATACTTTTGAAGAATTTATAGATTCTCCTAACACAAAAGAATTTAGAATGAAGTATCCAGAAGTAGTTTGGCTTGCAGATAAATTACGTGGAAAAATTAGATCTGTAGGAGTTCATGCTGCAGGAGTAGTTGTTGCAAAAGATGATCTTAGAAAGTATGCCCCAGTTGAATCTAGGGCTGATGCAGATGATGATGTTTCTGGAAGAATTCCTGTCGTTGCATACGATATGGATACGGTTGCAGATATAGGCCTTATCAAACTAGATGCACTAGGACTTAAGACCTTATCTGTAATATCCGATACATTAAAGACCATCAAGAAACAATCTGGGAAAGAAATTAATCTTTCTTCTTTAGAGTTTAATGATGCCAATGTTTATAAGATTTTAAGCGATGGCTATACCAAGGGAGTATTCCAGGCTGAAGCAACTCCCTATACAAATT
>OFRI01000012.1_pt1 | contig 39142 bp, 37 predicted proteins | sample 1543031 | NCBI WGS metagenome assembly OFRI01 (sample SAMN07774226, study PRJEB24372) | wastewater metagenome
GGTTGACCGTGGCAGGCCGGTCGAATCGATGACTTCTTTCAGGCGGATGATTCTCATGAGCGGGCTCCTCTGTATGACTCAGAGGATTGGCAGGGGCAGTAAAAATTTACGTGCTTCCTGCAATTTGGCCGCTCGCTCCGTAGCTACCTTTGCTTTGAACTTGGCCTGAGCTTTGGCTTTTGCTGCAACCTCGGACTCGGGCGCTGACTTAGGTAACGTTAGTGCGCCACATGCGTGGCGCACATCATCCGGAACCTCTGATTCGCTAGAGAGAAGCTTCACTGTCGCGCCATCGACGTCTTCATCAATTAGCTGACATTTAGGTTTGCTAGCCACATCACGCGAACTCACGAGAAGAGCAAGAGATTCGTACCCCTCTGACAGATGGACTGGGATTAGCATGAAGTCCAACTTTAAAAACGACAGGCCGGACGCTTGCTCAAATCGGCTTTTACATTCGTACGCCAAATCACGGGCTAGCAGATAGAAGAACTCAAAAATTTCCTCTCGATCTAGCATCGCCTTTTTGTCACTTGCATCTGCTTCTGGCAGCTGGAAATCGACACGTACCTTTTTGCGTATATCGCTAAATTCGAACTTTGCTTCAGGCACAAGGTCGTGCCAGCAATTGGAAAGAAGTGCTGAGGCATACCTGCACAGCAAAAGCCCTATCTGCTCAAGTACCCCATTTTGAACCTTCGCAAGAAACCTCAAGACCGAGGTCGGCGTAGGGGAAATATCCCAGTGCCTTTGCCGCCTAGCTTCTTTCAGGTCGACATAAATGCCATGAACGTAGCGGATAGCGTCTCGCTGGTAGGCCGTATGAACAAGTAGTGAACTGACATCTTTCCCGTAGGTCAGCTGCCGGTGATTGAGGTTGAGGATAAAGGTACCAATTAGCTTCGTCGGAAAAACCGGACTGGCCACGCCAGGTACATATCGTCGGATAAATCCCAAATCGACCAGTCTACGCAAGCGCTGCCTCAGACTCGTGATGTCTAGCCCTGTCAGCCGGCTCAGCCTTGCCCGGCCGAGGTTGTCTACACAGCCGAAGCCATCTGCATTACTCAGCAGCACTGCCAATAAAAGACTATTAGCCAAACCGAGGTTGCCGCTTCTCCCTAGCGGAGGTTTTTCGGTACCGCTTAAAGTCTCTTTGGCATTTCTGAATACGTCTTCAGTCCACTCATGATCTGGCCCGGCGGCCTGAATACGGCGGCCGTCGATAGCGCGCCCAACAAGAAGCTCCTGGGTGAACGCAGTAGGGCGGGCTGCGTCCATCTTTTCTAGTCGACTAATCAGTCTCGGGGAGACTTGGTAGCTGGTGAGCTTTTCTCCTGCCGTACGAACCATAGATTTTGAAAGCATTTCCAGACTGACTAGCTGCACTAGAGCCTTTGACGCCACACGCTCAGGAATCCCTAGCAGACCTGCGATCTGATCTCGGGCTAGCGACTGTAGGCCGCAGATGTCTAGGTGCCTGGCCATAGCTGCTAGAACGTACTTCGATTCAGGATCGAGACCTTCAAGCGGCGTATTTATAATCTTAAGATACATAAGAATCCAAGCGGATTTAGCATTTTTAACGGCTAGAAATATACACTATATTTACAATCTTTATTTATCAGTACGTTACTGTAACGTCACCATAACAAACGGTCACAGCCACCAGGACCTGCAATAAATTTCATTTCTTGGTACCGTAACGTGAGAGTAACGATACAAAGATCGCGCACGCTAAATACCCAAGACGGCATGGCTCAACTGACTAGAAGCAAGGAATTGGTGGCGAAGATGGCCAAAACAGAATGGTTAAATCCGACAAGCGCCGAAGACTGGAAGTGGGTCGCCAAGTACTTGATGAAGCGCAAGCCGGACATAGCAAATTTTTGGCAATTCAAGATCACTTACGAAAATGTAAAGGCAGCTATTGATGCGCTCAGCGACGACCCAGAAGGGCGACTGCTGCTCATCACGCTTAACGGCGCGTATCGGCAACGAAAGTACAGATCCCCAACGAACGGCAGACAGGCGCGCACCTTCTCGCTGCCAAATGCAGTCATAAGGAAACTAGACCGTATCAAGCTGACGGATAAAACTGAAACTGAAACGGTGATTGACCTAATCAACGGTGCAGAGACGATGCTCAGAGATCACCGCGAGCAGAAAAACAAGCTAAGGGCTGCTTTAGCTGGGGAGAGAGAGAAGTCGAAGCAGGCTGCAACCTCGTTCAACGCTCAGCTTGAGGAGGCGATAAAGCAATTTAGGCCTTCGCTACGACGACTAGCTATTTGGGAGGAGGTTCATGGAGGAGACCTTCCTTATGCAGGCATCGATGAACAGGACATCAACGAGCAGGTCGAGAAGGCAATAAAGCAAATCAAGCGGGCCATTTTCTACGCTGACGGCCAACTGCCACAGATCACAGAAAACACCAGTGAATGATCTCTGTATTCCAAACTGTATTCCATAATCGTATTTGAACTGGGTATTTTGTTTTAAAACAGATGGTTGCGTAGCCTGTTCAGATTACCCCGGCCCACCAACACAACATCTAAAGACGTCCACGGACGTCTTTTTTTGTGCCTGAAGCCCAGCAAATACGGGGCCTTAAGCACCATCATAAGTATCCGTGAGCGTCCATCACGATCTATGTCTTTTGGTATTCCAAATGGTATTCCAGCCCGCGGGGGCTGATTTTGGAATACCGAGCTCACGCGCGTACAACACTAACCTTCCGACGCAACTGATCCGAAATCGACAGCACCGCCCTGGCCCGCGCCTAACGCTCCTCTTCCTGCGTCCAGCTCAATGCCTCCAGTGCGGCGGCCACGTGGATGCGGTTGTCTTCTAGCGGTCGCGGCAACAATTCCTCCGCCCGCGCGAGGCGGCGCAGCAGGGTGTTGCGGTGGGTGTGCAGGCGTTGGGCGGCGAGGGTTGCGTTGCTGCCACAGGCGAGAAAGGTCAGCAGGGTGCGGCGCAGTTGTGGGGACGCGCTGGTCAGCTGCCCGAGGGTATGAGCCACGAAGCGCTGATTGGCCTTGGGGTCGCGGGTCATCAGTGACACCAGGCGGATGCGGTCGAAGCTGACGACCCGCGTGCTCGATTGCAAGCGACCGAGCACCCGCTGGGTAGTCAGTGCATCCAGATGGGCACGGCGGAAGCCTTCGATGCCCTGCCCTGCGCTGCCAATGGCCAGGCGCACACCGGGCAGGTTTTTGATCGACGCTTGCAACGCCGCCAAATCAACCGGCTGCTCCGCAGCAATCCACACCCACAAGGTGGCCGTGTTGGCGAGCACGGTCAGTGACTGACGGCTGCCGGTGCAACGCATCAGTGCTGCGGCGGCACTTTCCAGGGTGGCCAGTTGGGTGTCGGCCTCCTCGCTCCAAATCAACGCGGCATGGTGGGCCTGCTCCAGGGTGTAGCCGAGCTGGCGGCTGGCCTGATGCACGTTGACCTCGCCGCCCTCGACAATCCTGGTGACCAGCTCGCGCCGCTCCACATGGGAGTCACGCAGGCGGGCTTCACGCTCGCTGCGCAGAAACTCAGCGAGAATTTCCATGCTGCCGTCGATGTAATCGCCAATCGAACGTGCTGACAGCGCCAGCAAGCTGCGCAGCTCCTGCGGATCGGCGGTGAGCTCGAAGGCGATTGTCATCCACTGCTGCCAGGCCGTGCCCTGCGCCGCCCGCGAGGCATTGAATAGCAGCTCGGTTTTGCCACGCCGCAGCAGTTCCCGCGCCACGCTGAGCTCGTCGGCTGGCAGGTAAGGCGGCACCGGTTCGCCGGGGTTTTCGATATTCGCCCGCGCCCAGTGAATCACGCTGAAGCGCGCCGCCCGCCGCGAGGCGGACATCAGCACGGGATCGTCCGCCAGGATGATCATGCTTTTGAGCGACAGGCCGGCCAGGTCGATGGCCTCCAGCCAGTCGGCCGGAGCATTGAGCACATGCTCAGCGCCTTGGCGCAGCAGCTCGCGCACCCGCGGCGTGGGGGTGGGCCACTGGCCCGAAGGCGGGCTGGGGAAACTCAACTGCATGGCAAGGTCTCCGCGCACGGGAAAAACAGCAGCAGCCCCATGATTGATACGAAATGCACCATTCAAGACAACTGTCGGTGCACTTTATACCTTGCCGCCCATAGGCCTTGTCAAAAACACTCTGTCACTACTTAACCATCCACTTCGGGGAGCCGTCTTTGAGCGTCCATCAGCAACCGCCCATCGAGCATGTCGATGTCCTGATCATCGGTGCAGGCCTGTCTGGCATCGGCGCTGCCTACTACCTGCAGCGCGATCTGCCGGGTAAGCGCTATGCCATTCTGGAGGCGCGCGAGGCCAGCGGCGGGACCTGGGATTTGTTCCGCTACCCCGGCATCCGCTCCGACTCGGATCTCTACACCTTCGGCTACGAATTCAAGCCGTGGCTCAGCCCCAAGGCGATTGCCGACGCGGATTTGATCCTCGATTACCTGCGCGAAACAGCCAGCGAAAATGGCATCGACCAACACATCCGCTACCAGCACAACGTGAAGCGTGCCGACTGGTGCAGCGAGACCGCGCGCTGGACCCTGGACATCGAGCGTCTGGACAGCGGCGAACAGCAGCGCATGACCTGCACCTGGCTGTTCTCGGCGGCCGGTTATTACCGCTATGACGAAGGCTTCACCCCGCACTTCGAGGGCGTGGAGCAGTACACCGGCCAGCTGATCCACCCGCAAAAGTGGCCCGAGAATCTCGACTACAGCGGCAAGCGTGTACTGGTGATTGGCAGCGGCGCCACCGCCGTGACCCTGGTGCCGGCCATGACCGACAAAGCCGCCCACGTGACCATGCTGCAGCGCACCCCCAGCTATGTGCTGGACGTGCCTCTGGAAGACCCCATCGCCAAACTGCTGCGCAAGTGGCTCCCCAGCGAGCGTGCCTATGCGCTGACGCGGCGCAAGAACATCCTCATCGCCCGTGGCATCTGGCTGCTGTGCCAGAAGTACCCACGCGTTGCCCGGCGCCTGATCCGCTTCTTCAATAAGCGCAGCCTGCCCAAAGACTACCCGGTGGACGAGCACTTCAACCCGCCTTACAACCCCTGGGAGCAGCGCCTTTGTGCGGTGCCGGATGGCGACCTGTTCAAGCGTTTGGCCGATGGCAGCGCCTCGATCGTCACCGATCATATCCGCACCTTCACCCCGCGCGGCGTGGCCTTGAAGTCTGGACGCGAGCTGGAGGCCGACATCATCGTCACCGCCACCGGACTCAACCTGCAGCTTTTCGGCGGCATGACGATGACCATCGATGGCGAAGCCGTGGACGTCTCTCGCAAGGTGGCCTTCAAAGGCATGATGCTCGATGGCCTGCCTAACTTTGCCTTCGCGGTCGGCTACACCAACTCGTCCTGGACCCTCAAAGTCGGCCTGCTGTGCGAGCACTTCTGTCGTCTGGTGGCGCACCTGGACCAGCACGGCCATGCCTACTGCTACCCACAACTGCCCAGCAGCGACATGCCCACTCGTCCCCTGCTCGACTTTGGCGCCGGCTACGTGCAGCGCGCCCTGCCGATGCTGCCGCGACAAGGTCTGGGTGCGCCCTGGCTGATGTCGATGAACTACCTGGAAGACGCCAAGGTGCTGCGCCAGGGGCCGGTACTCGACCCGAACCTGAAATTCGCCGCAGCTGGAACCCGGATCACGCCGGTGTCGGACGGAACACGCCAACCGGCAACCGCCTGACAAGCGAACAGTGCAGACAACCTTATTGGCCAGGACAACAACAATGAAAAACTTCGCCAACAAAATCATCGTCATCACCGGCGCAGGCTCCGGCATGGGCCGCGCCTATGCCCTGGAGTTTGCCCGTTTGGGCGCGCGCCTCGCCCTCAACGACTATGACCCCGTCGGCCTGGCGGAAACCGTGCAGTTACTGGAGTCATCCGCCTCCCCGGCCGTCTTCAGCCAGGCCTTCGACGTCGGCAACCGTGAGGCGATGAATGCCTTCGCTGCCGCCGCTCAACAGGAGTTGGGCAATGCCCACGTGATCATCAATAACGCTGGCATCGGCGGCGGTGGTCAGCCGGTGTGGGCCATGACCGACAACGATTACGAGCGCACCTTGCAGATCAATTTCTTCGGCGTGGTCTACGGCACCCGCGCGTTCCTGCCACAGCTGCTGGCCAATGGCGAAGGGGCAATCGTCAACGTCTCCAGCGTGTTTGGCCTGGTCGGCACGCCCAACTCGTCGGACTACTGCGCCGCCAAATTTGCCGTGCGCGGCTTTAGCGAATCACTGATGGTGGAACTGGAGGAAAGCCCGATCTCGGTGCACCTGGTGCATCCAGGCGGCATCCGCACCAACATCGCCAAGGGCACCCCAAACGGCGAGGCATTCACCCGTAAATACCTGAAGACCGATCCTGCCGACGTCGCCCGCGAAGTCATTCGGTGCATCCGCAGCGGCAAGCAGCGCATCGTCCTCGGCCACCAGTCCACACAACTGTGGCTGGCGTCTTGGGCGCTGTCGCTGGAGCGACGCAACCGCATGCTCTACCGAATGCTCAAAAGCATGCTCGACCCCCGGCAATACGACCTGGTGCGCCGCCGCACCGCCGAGTCCGCCCGGCCATGCACAGACAACAACGAGGCAGCCCGATGAACAATCGAATCAGCGATCCAGACCGGATCATCCCACGGGAAAACATCGACTTCGGGCTGGACGCCAGCATCCCCCGCTACTGGTACGCCAACGACCCGTACAAGACCCGCGTGATGGATGGCATGCAGCTGTATTTCCCGGAAGGCGAGCGCTACTTCATCACCACGGTGCGGCCCTATCGCGAGCAGATCAGCGACCCGATCCTGGCCAAGCACGTCAAGGACTTCACCCGCCAGGAAGGCCAGCACGGCATTGCCCACACCCAGTTCAACCAGGTGCTGCGCGAGCAGGGCCTGCCGGTCGACGAGATGCTGGCCATGCAAAAGAAGCGCAACAACTTCTGGCTCACGCGTTTTTCCCAGGAGTTCAACCTGGCGCTGACGGGCGCCTTCGAGCACTTCACGGCCCTGCTCGCAGAGGGGTTCTTCTCGCGCAAACAGGTCATGGAAGGCGCCGATCCACGCGTGAAAGCCCTGTTCGCCTGGCACGCCATTGAAGAAATGGAACACAAGGCGGTGGTCTTCAACGTGATGACCACGGTGGCCAAGGTGGGCTACTTCAAGCGCAGCGCCGCGATGGTCTACGCCACCCTGGAAATGACCTTCGAGACCTATCGCAGCACCGACGTGTTACTCAAGGCGGACGGTTTCAGTTGGCTTGAGCGCAAGCGCATGTTCTTCGCGCACCTGCCTTGGATGTATGGCCGTAACGGCGTGTTCAGCTCATTCAGCGGGATGATCCTGGCGTACCTGAAGCCGGGTTTTCACCCCGACGATATTCCCGTCGTGCACAACTACCCAGACTGGATTCAGGCCTACGAGCGCACCGGCGACCCTGGCCAGGCGTGCGATGCACTGATCGCTGCGGCTTACTGAGCACGCGTAAAAAAGCCACGGCGCCCTAAGGACGCCGTGGCTTTTTACGTTCTACTGCTGATCTCGGCAGGCCGCGGCGGGCAAAACGCCTTAGCAGGCCGTTGAAAAACTACCTACGTTGCCAATACGGCGTTAAAAACAGGCTCAGAATGCTCATTTACAACACGTAAACTCCGCTTCTTCGCCTGTTTTTGCCTAGTCTTGGCGGCCTCGCCAACATTTTTCAACGGCCTGTTAGCGCTTGGGCAACGGTTTGAAGCCGCTCGGACTGTCGCACTGATACTGCGCGAGGGTCAGATAGCCGAAGTCTTTTTTCGGCGGGATAAAGCCCTCCGGCTCAAGCACATCCAGGCTCGATGCGGTTTTATGGCCCTTGGTTTTCCAACCGACGACGACCACCGAACTGTGCTGATGCGCCAGCGCAATGCCGACCTTTCCGCTCGTGTCATTGCTGCACCACAGCGAAACGGCAGCCATCATGATGGCCTCCAGATGCTCTTCATTGACCCTGCTGGCAAATTCGGAGCTGAGCAACCAACGGTAAAAGCTGGCGTGCAGGGTCCAGTTCAACGGCAGGTTCTGGGCACAGGCGGTTTTGATAAAGCCGCGAAACATGTTCATGCCATCAGGGCCATCGAGCTTTAGCAGCCCAGGGCACAGATCAAACAGCGTGTGCCAATAGACCCGCAAATTGCTGTCGATCTGGGTAAAGGTTTTGGTGGTGAGTGGATAACCGGCGAGAAACCGATGCAACGAAAGGGCATCCAGCTTTGACCGGTCAACACCCTGGGCGTTGATGTAATGAGTAGACATCTGCGTTCTCCTGAGCGAGTCGGCGTGTACGTCACGCCGGCATCGACAATCCATTCGTTCTGGCCGTTACCGAGCGTTCGGTAGCGGGCGCCCGCCGTGCGTTTGAAGGTGCAAGCGCATGGCAGTACCAAGGTGCCGGGCAACGCCCTGGGCACGTTTGGAACAAAAAGGGATTACTAGACAGGAGAAGCGCGGGGATTAATGCTCGGCCAGAGTCGGCGCTTGGACGCACGCCCCACCGTCATATCGACCCGGACCGCGACGGTACGGAACAACAGGCCATGGGCTGCGGGAAGTGCGCCGGGCAATGCCAGCACGCTGGCATTGGAGCAGCAACAGACGTGCTCGGCGTGAGCGGGTTCAGGCTCTTGCGGGCTCTGGATATCGAGTTTACTGAGGAGCCGGGCAATAGCCTGACTGTCGCCCGAGGAGCAAAAGCCGCCCCACATCAGCTGCTTGTTATCGGCTGCCGACAGGGCGCTGGACAACGGCATCGCGAAGACGTTGAACAGCACTGCAATGCAGGCTACCCAGACGTATTCGAGTCGACGTTGTGACATGGCGCCTCCAGAGGCTTGAGCGGCTTTGTTCAATTTAGTCGGTTTGCAGCGGCCTGATCAGCCGCCGTGGGTTACGCGTATTACTGCCCGTGCTGATGCTCGCCGTGCGCAGCCGGCGCGTCCTTTTGCACGGCCACTTCAACCTGCACCGCGCCGGCGTGTTCGAAGTGCAAGGTCAGCGGGAAACGTTCACCGTCCTTGAGCTGCTTGGGCAGGCTGAACAGCATCACGTGATAGCCCATGGGGGCGAATGCCACCGCGGCTTGGGCGGCGATTTCGACGCTGGCGACTTGCTGCATCTTCATCACACCGTTCTGATGCAGGTGCTCGTGCAGCTCGGCCTTACCAGCGGCGGGGGTGTCAACACGCAGCAGGCGATCAGCGCTGTCGCCCTGATTTTGCACCACGAAGTACACCGCCGCAGTGGGCGCGGTCGGCGGCATTTCGCGCGACCAGGGATGGTCGATATGCAGGTTGCCGCTGTCGTACTCATGGGCCACGGCCACGAGTGGCGTGCTCAGCAATGCGGCGAGCGCGAGGGCTTTAGTCAGTTTCATCGGGTTTCTCCTTGCGGGATCGGTATGGGGGCTTTTAAGCGACGCGGGGCTCTGCGCCGGCCACTGCCACGCTGTAAACGGCGCCAGCCAAGGACGATGCCGGTGACGCTGATGGCCAGGCCGCCAAGGCTGAAAACGATGATCAGCACCTCGCGCAGCCACGGACGCTCCAGCAGCGGCAGCCAGTCCCAGCTGTGCAGCAGATTGAACACCCAGCGCTCGACGCGCTGACGGCGGTCGAGTTGTTCAATCAGTGCGCCGCTGTAAGGGTCCAGGTGCAGCCAGGTGGCGCTCGGGTCGGCAAAGCGCACGCGCAGCATGGGCAGGCGCTTGCGCTGGTTGCCGTACATGCTTTGCTCGGCGCGCGGGTAGTAGTAGAAGTCGTAGTTATCCAGCCACTCGACCTGCACCGGTGCGCCCGGTTGTAGCGCACGCGCTGCGTTCTCCAGGGTGCTGGCAGGCAACTGCGCCAGCACCTCGGCGCCCTCCGCCACGGGCAGAACGCGACTGTCGCCCGCGCGATCGTAGGCCACTCGATACACCTGGCCACCGACGATTTGCCAATGCAGCTCGCTGGCGGCAAAGCCGGCTTGGCGCAAGCGCGCCAGCGTCTCGACCGGCGCCTGCGGGTCGCTGCTCGCGGTCAAGGCCGCGCCACGATAGCCGGCGGTGGCCAGACGCTGCGGGCTGTCAAACAGATGCCAGGGGCGCATCGACATCAAGCCGCTAAAGATCCAGGCGATCAGCAGCAGGCCGAACAGCAGGCCGCCGATATGGTGCCAGCGCGCAAACCCACCCGCGTAGGGCGAGCGCGAGCCGCTGCGGTAAGGCTTGGCAAAGCGCCAGCGCAGCAAGCCGACAACCTGCCCGAGCAGCGCGGCGAAGGTCGCCGCCAGCGCCAGGTAGATGACAATCTGCGCCCACCAGGGGCTGTCGCGCAGCGGGTACAGCCAATGCAGCCAGGAGCCCAGCCAATTCCAGGTACGCTCCGTGGCACTGGCATCGCGCACCACCGCGCCCGTTTGGCTGGAGATGTACAGCAGGCTGCCCGGCTCATCGTCCAGTTGCACCCGGTGCAGGGGGCGATGACTGTCCAGGGCACGCGAGCGGCTCCAGGCATCCTCCTGCACCTGGCCCTGATAGTGGGCCAGCGCGTTGCCGTCAAACTGGCGGGCACTGGCCATGGCCTGCCTGACATCGACCGGCGCAATCCGCCGGCCCTCGCGGGCATCGACCGCCAGGTTGCTGCCGTCGGCATAACCGAGCAGGTAACGCGGCGCACCGGCCACACTGCTTAAGCGCAGAGTGGTCGGCGCCTCGCTGCGCCCGCTGGCGGCCAACACCTGCTCCAGCCCCACGCAGCAATCATGTGACGGCAGTTCCGGCAGGTGCGCCAGGTGCTCGGCCGGCGTCAGCTTGGGGTAGCCGACATACAGCATCACCACCCCGGAGACGAACCACAGCGCCATAAACAGGCACAGGGCAATGCCCAGCCAACGGTGCCAGAGGTACAGATAGCGTTTGATCGCCATGGGCGCGTCCTCTTAGAACTGCGTGTCTACAGCCACTTCGAAGGTGCGCGGCGCGCCCATGTAGTAGAGGCTGCCGTAGGCCTGTTTGGCATACAGTTCATCGGTCAGGTTACGCACTCGCCCGGTCACCGCCGTGTGCTCGTCCACCTGATAACGGGCGAACGCACCGTACAAGGTGTAGGACGGCGCCTTGAGGGTGTTGGCGTTGTCGGCGAACACCGAGTCGACATAGCGCGCATCCACGCCGGCCTTCCAGGCGGGGTCGATGTCGTAGGTCAGCCAGGCGTTGGCCACGCTGTCCGGCACGTTGGTCGGGGTGTTGCCCTCGCGGGACACCGACACGCCGTTGACGGCTTCGTTGAACTCGTCGTACTCGGCATTGACGTAGGCGTAGTTGGCTTCAGCCAGCAGTTTCGAGGTGACTTGCAGCTTGCCCGCCAGCTCGATACCGCGGGACGTTTGCTGGCCGGCCTGGACCGTCAGGTTGGGGTTGTTGGAGTCCTTGACGGTGAAGTCACGGCGCACGATTTCATACAGCGCCACGGTGGCCGAACCGCGCCCATCGAGAAAATCCAGCTTACTGCCGACTTCCCACTGCTCACCCGTGGTCAGGTCGTACAGGCCAACCTGCGAGTAGGTCGCCGAGGCCAAGGAGCCCGCGGGTGGGTCGGCGGCCGTGCTGTATTGCACGTAGACATTGGCGGCCGGGGTCAGCTCATACACCAGGCCAGCACGCCCGGTAAGCGGCTCCCAAGTGCGCTCGAAGAACGCCGGACTGGTCGGCGTCACCGAGCCATAGTTGGTGACTTCCATGTCCAGGTGGTCATAGCGCAGGCCAGTCAGCAACGACAGACGCTCGGTCAGCTCCAGGCGATTTTCCGCAAAACCCGCCAGGGTGGTGACTTCATGCTTGCGCTGCTTCTGCAGACCGCCATTGACACCCGGAATGTCGTAGAAGCTGCCCGGATCAAAATGGTCCGGATCAACCGTGTCATAAGGGCTGGAGTTGAACTTGCTATTAGGGTGCAGCCTCTGCTGGTTGATCGAGTAATCAAGACCCGCCGACCACTGGCTGGTCAGGCCGAACAACTGATTGTCGTGGCGCAGCTCGAAGCGGTTACCGTCAACCTGCTGATCATGCCGCTGCAACAGCGCCGCGGAGCGACTCACCAAGCTGTTGTCAGCGTTATAGGTGTAGTTTTCCAGGTTGCGATAATCGCGCTGGGCGTCGTAGTGATAGAGGGTGTTCTGCAGGCTGGTGCTGTCATTGATCTGATAGTCGAGGATCGAGCGCAGCCAGTGCACACGCTGCTCATAACGGCCATCAGCGACGTTGTAGTTCTCGAAGCGGCGATCCTTGTCGATCTTCATGGTGTCGCCAAACGGCCTGAGCAGCGGCGAGCCCCAGTACGGGCTGTCTTCCTGGTCTTCCTGATACTCCAGCGCCAAGGTGTGGCTGAGGTCGGGCGTCAGGTCGCTGAGGATCGAGAAAGCCATGCTGGTGGATTCGCGTTCATTGCGATCCATATAGCCGTTACCGCCGGTACGGCTGATATCGAAGCGGGCAAAGTGTTTGGGATCGGCGTCCGTGCTCAGCGCCCGATTAACGCCCAGCGCCAGCTCCGAGCTGTCATAGCTGCCATAGCGCAAACGCCCTTGCACGGCCTGCTCTTCGCGGTTGGCCAGCTTGGTGATGTAGTTGATCGAGCCGCCCACGGCGCCGGCGCCGTAGAGAAAGGTCGACGGCCCACCGATCAGCTCCACCCGGTCATAAATCCAGGCATCCACCGGCCGCGTGGCGCTGCTGTAGCTCATGCCGATGCCGTTGTAGAGCTGGGTGATCTGCCCGGCGGTAAAGCCGCGGTAAGACACATAGCCACCGTAGCCCGGATTGGCCGAGGCATTCACCCCGGTCATGCTGTTGATCACATCCTGGGTGTCCTTGGCGCCGCGCTCTTCAATGATGGCGCGGTCGGCAACGCTGACCGAGGCGGGGGTTTCACGGGCGGTCAGGCCCAGGCGCGAACCGGTCTTGATCGGCTCGTCGAGGAGGATGCCGGAGGGCTGTTCGAGGCTGCCCTCGACGGTCAGCGGCGCCAGCTCTAGCGCGCTTTCAGCGGCCCAGGCCAGATTGCAGGCGCTGATCAGCAGCACCAGAGAGGTGTTGGTTACATTCATGAAAAACAACTTCCACGCGAAAAGTGAAGGCTGAGTCGTTCGGCTACGCCAAGGCGTCGGCCGACTGAGTCAGGCTGATTGATTCACTGCGAGAAAGCTGGAGGGTGAAGCGCGCGGGTTGAGCGACGGCCATAGATAACGAGGCGGCGGTTGTGCCCAGCTGCGCACCACAATCGGCGCGACGGCGTTACCCGGCGCATAATCCAGGGCCCATACCGAAGAGTTGATGGCCACCGAGAACGCAAAGGAAGAGCACAGCGGACAAGCCAGCGGGGCGGCTTGTTGCGACTGATCAGAATGGCCCAGATCAACAGCGGCACCATTACCGCTCTCGACCGAGCAGAAGCCGCCGTTTAAGCCACTGAGACTCTGCCCGCTCATTTGCCCGTGATGAAGTCCGCAGGCGAACAGACTGAACAGGACGCTGGCGAACAGCATCCATGCAATCTGCGAACGGTTTTCACGGGCAAGTTTCATGGCCGCGACTCTAGCACCAAGTTTCCCTGCAATATAGCCGCACGCCGCGGTCAATTGCCGCAAGGCATGGGCCTTGGCAGCGCATTGGCGCAGTTGGCAGAGGCTATGCCTGGCAGGCGTGGGACACGCATTTTGCCAACCAGCAAACAGTCACTCTAGCGACGAAAACACTAGGATCGTGTAGCGATAGGCGACGATTCTCGCAACGTCCAGCACTCGACTAAACTCAGGGCCGTAGATCTTTCGCAGCTGATGAGAGCGCCCTCTCGGTCTGCCGATATCAGCGGCTGAATGATGGCAAAAACGCTGATGCATTTGTATCAGTCCACCTCAAACAGAGCACCTGCATGCCCGCACCTGATCGACATCATGCTGTACGAGTCGCATTGAGCGCCCTCTGTTTGTTGCTGGCCACCAGCCTTCCAGGGCTTGCGCTAGCCTGCGAGAAGACCGTGCGTTGGGCCAACGACCCGCCGTATGACATGCGCGGCGAGGATGGCAAGGTTCACGGAGCAACCGCAGACCTGCTGCGCGAAGTGCTCACGCGCATGGGCTGCCAGGCCATATTCGTCGAGCTGCCCTGGGCACGCGGGCTGCGCAACCTGGAAAAAGGCACCCTGGACATCCTTCCGGGGGCGCTGGTAACGCCGGAGCGCGAGGCGTTCGCCTACTTTTCCCAGCCCATCAATCGCTCGCCCAACGTGCTCTTCGTCAATCGTCGCGTCGCCGAGCACTTTGCCTTCGACTCACTGGCACAGCTCAGTCACAGCCCCTTCCGCCTGGGCATTCAGATCGGCGTGGTCTACAGCAGCGAGTACGCCGCACTGCTCAAGCAAGCGGACTTCCAAAAGCGTACTGTGGCCATCACTGAACGGCGCAACGGATGGCAGATGATCAAGGCCGGACGCCTGGACGGGATGATCGCCGATGAGGTCACCGGGCTGCTGGAGCTACAACAGTTGGACCTGTCCGCTGATGTTGTACGCAGCCCCCTGGTGGTTTCAGAGGAGCCCGCCGCTGCGGCGTTCAGCCGTAAATCAACCGACCCGCAATTTGTCAGCCGCTTCAACCAAACCCTGGCCAAGGTGATAGACGACGGCACCTATGTGCGCCTTGTACAGCCGCACATGCCCTGCCCGGTTTCCGCTGCCGCACTCGGCTGCTTGCAGGCTGCCGGCGGACTGGCCGATCAAGCCTTGCCAACACCGGCTCAATCTTCCAACACGCCAGGCAACGACAACACGGTCATCTCATCACTTCCGGACACCAGTTCTGCGGGCCAGCAATGAGCTGATCGTAGAATCAAACCCGGTTGCCACCGCCACGCTTGCGCGCTTGCTGCAACAGGGCCTCGGCAATCTCACCGAGGGGCAGAATGTCCTCGGCGCCGCCAATGGCCACAGCTTCACGCGGCATGCCGTAAACCACGCAGGTGGCCTCATTCTGCGCCACGGTGTAGCCGCCCGCCTGGCGAATTTCCAGCATGCCCTGGGCACCATCCTTGCCCATGCCGGTGAGCAAACAGGCAATCACGTTGCGCCCGGCACACTGCGCCACCGAATGAAACATCGGGTCCACCGCCGGTTTGTGCCGGCGCACCGGCTCGGCATCCGATAAGCGCGTCACGTAGTTGGCGCCAGAGCGTTCGACCAGCAGGTGTTTGTCTCCGGGCGCCAGGAAGGCATGACCGGGAAGAATGCGCTCACCGCCCTTGGCCTCGACCACGTTGAGACGGGTCATGCGATTCAGCCGCTCGGCAAACGAGCGGGTAAAGCCTGGCGGCATATGCTGAGTAATTACGATCCCAGGGCTGTCCGCCGGCAAACCCAGCAGCACATCTTTGATGGCTTCGGTGCCACCGGTGGAGGCGCCAATGGCAATCAGCTTCTCGGTGCCGATAATCGGTCGGGGAACGCCACTACGCGGTGCGTCATCCACCGGCATGACCGGCTGCACCGAGCGCGGGATCAAGCGTGCCAGGCTGGCAGCCTTGATCTTGTAGCAAATCTCCTCGGCATAGGCCTGCATGCCTTCGCGAATACCCAGTTTGGGTTTGGCGACAAAGTCCACCGCGCCCAACTCCATGGCACGAAAGGTGGCCTCTGAGCCTTGCTCAGTCAGGGAGGAGATCATCACCACCGGCATCGGCCGGCCGCGCATGAGTTTCTCCAGAAAGGTCAGGCCGTCCATGCGCGGCATTTCCACATCCAGGGTCAGCACGTCCGGGTTCAGTTGCTTGATCAGGTCACGTGCCACATAGGCATCCGGCGCCTGGCCAACCAGCTCCAACTCGGGGTCGGCCTGGATGATTTCCTTGAGCAACGCTCGGATCAGCGCCGAGTCGTCTACCACCAACACTTTGATTGGCATACCTGCCCTCTAGAAAAGATCGATCTCGCCCGCTACCGGGGTTCTCTTGATGCGCAGGCTGTATTCCATTTCCCGGTCCAGCAGGGTGGTGTTGTGCAGGTTTCTCAACTTTTTGACCATAACCCGCCCCGTGGCGGGGAAGTAGTAAACCTTGCGCGGATAGATATCCAACAGGTCTTCGGCCACCACTGGAATGCGCTCGGTGTGCAGATAGTCGTGGACGAACTCGACATTGCGATCGCCAATATTGTTGGCGGTCATGCCGCGCAACACACTGCCGCCGCCAAACACCTTGGCTTCAAAGCAATTGCGCCGGGCACCGAGTTTGAGCAGGTGGTTGATCAGCAGCTCCATGGCATACACACCGTAACGGGCCGACGTGGAAATCGGGCTGATCCCGCCATCATTGTTGCCCGGCAGCATGAAGTGATTCATCCCGCCAATGCCACTCACATGATCACGCAGGCACACCGACACACAGGAGCCGAGCACGGTGACGATCACCAGGTCACGCTGGGTGACGAAGTATTCACCGGGCAGAATCTTCACCGCATCACAATTGAACTGGCGGTCAAAGTAGGTGTTGGGGGCCAGGGAGCTGATGAAGTCGTATTCCATCGTTAAGCCCCCTTGAGGGCCGGACGATAGACCGTCCGCTCGATCAACTTCACCAGATGGGTAGCTTGCACAAAGCTCTCCGAATGCCCGGCAAAAAACAGCCCGTCGGGCCGCAATAGATGCACCATGCGCTCCAGTATCTTGTTCTGGGTCGCCTTGTCGAAATAGATCATCACATTGCGACAGAAAATCACGTCTAGCCCTGGTTCGATCCCCCAGTTGCTGTCCAGCAAGTTGATCTGGCGAAACTCGACAAGGGCCTGCAATTCCTGACGCACGCGCACTTTGCCACGCTGCCCGCCCTTGCCGCGGAGGAAAAACTGCTTCTTGCGCGCGGGCTCCAGTTGCTCAATACGGTCCTCGGGGTAGATGCCATTGCGGGCGATGGTCAGCACACCGGTGTCGATGTCCGAGGCGATGATCTCCACCGCCGGCGCAAAACTGCCCAGCGCTTCAATCATGGTCATGGCCAGAGAATAAGGCTCTTCTCCGGTACTGGAGGCCGAGCACCAGATGCGCAAGGTCCGCCCCTGATGGGTCTGTTTGCGCACATGCTCGGCAAGCATCTCGAAATGATGGCTCTCGCGGAAGAACGCCGTGAGATTGGTGGTCAATGCATTGATGAACTGCTGCCACTCTTCATCGTGCACCTCCAGGTAGTTGAAGTACTCGGCAAAGCTGCGCAGGCGCAGGCTGCGTAGCCGCCGAGCCAGACGGCTGTAAACCATCTGCTCCTTGGTCGCTGAAAGGCTGATACCCGACTGCTGGTAGAGCAGGCGCCGGACGCGCTCAAAATCGCCCGGCGTGTAGTAGAACTCCCGCAGCTCCTGGCCAGGTACCTGTTCCGTCGAGCGGCTCAGAACTCCTCCCATTCATCATCTTTGGGCTTGCTCGGCCGCGGCAGGCTTTTGGCCGGCGCGCTGGCACGCGGGGCGCTGGGCGCCGGCGCACGCGGAGCGCTCAGCCGTGGCGCGACCGGGCTCGGCACCGCCGCACTGGCCACGCCATCAAACTTGAACACCGCCACGGCTTGCGACAACACCGAGGCCTGATCCTGCAGGGCTTCAGCGGCCGCTGCGGCCTCTTCCACCAGCGCAGCATTCTGCTGGGTCATTTCGTCCATCTGCGAAACAGCACCATTGACCTCCTCAATCCCGGTGCTCTGCTCGGCGGAGGCGGCGGCGATCTCGGCCATGATGTCGGTAACGCGTTTAATCGCCACCACGATGTCATTCATGGTTTGGCCAGCCTGGGCCACCAGGGTGTTGCCGGTATCGACCTTATCTACGGAGTCGGAAATCAGCGTCTTGATCTCCTTGGCGGCGGCCGCCGAGCGTTGGGCCAAGGTCCGGACTTCGGCCGCGACCACAGCAAAACCACGGCCCTGATCGCCAGCCCGCGCAGCTTCCACCGCAGCGTTGAGGGCGAGGATGTTGGTCTGGAAGGCAATCCCGTCGATGACGCTGATGATGTCGGAGATCTTGCGCGACGACTCGTTGATCGACGACATGGTGTGCACCACCTGCTGCACCACGGCACCGCCGGTAGTCGCCACCTCGGAGGCATTCACCGCCAAAGAGTTGGCCTGCCGTGCATTGTCGGCATTGAGCTTCACGGTCGAGGTCAGCTCTTCCATGCTCGACGCTGTTTCTTCCAGGCTGGAGGCCTGCTGTTCGGTGCGTGCCGAGAGGTCGGCGTTACCGCTGGCGATCTCGCTGGCGGCGGTGTAGATGGTGTCCGCCGACTCACGGATCTGCCCAAGCATGTTCGACAGGCTCTGTGCAGTTTCGTTGGAGTAGTCCTTCAGTTGACCGAAGGTTCCCTCATAGTCAGCCTCGATACGCTGAGTCAAATTACCCTCGGCCAAAGCGCCAAGTACACGCACCACATCCTTTAGACCTTTGTCGGAAGTGGCCATTAACTCGTTCAGACCGCCAGCCAGATTCAGGAAGAAGCCCTGCTTGTCGGCAGTATTAATGCGCTGACTAAAATCGCCGGCCCCGGCAGCATTAACCAGATCAGCCACTTCGCGCTCAACCGACACTTCAATGGTCCGATCAGCCCATTCCACCACCGACCCCAGGCGATCACCTGTGTCATTGATAACCGGGTTGGCCACCAAGGCGAAGGTGCGGCCACCGACCTCAATCTGTGCACGGTAAGTGCTGGTAAACGTAGCCAGCAGACGCTTCTGGTGTTCCGGATTTTTGTGGAACTGGTCGATTGAGCCGCCCGCCAACTTGCTTACTTCAAAGTTCGGCAGGACTTTACGCAGGTCACTTTCGGCGTTCTGCAACATCGCCACTACGGTTTTGTTCATGTAGATGATGTTGCGCTCGTTGTCGGCAATCATCACGTTGCTGCTGACGTTATCCAGAGCAATCTTGACCCGTGCGTTTTCCGCCGCCAGGGCCTGCTCGCGCTCACGGATGGCCAGTTCGGCGGTCATGTCCTTCCACTCCACCACCATACCCAGGCGTTTACCTTCAGCCATGATCGGATTGACGATCAGGTCAAAGCTGCGTTTTCCGATCACCAGCCGCGTCTGGTAGGTCTGCTGCAGGCGATCAAGCATGTTGCGCTGATGGCTGGGGTTCTTGTGGAACACATCGATGTTGCTGCCAAGAATGGCCTTGGCGTCGAAGCTCGGCAGATCATTGCGGATATCGCCTTGTGCCTCGGCAAACATGTGCTGCAGGGCATGGTTGGTGTAGATGATGTTGTAGCTGGCATCGGCCACCATGATGTTGGTGGCTGCCACATCCAAGGCCTGACGAATGCGCAGGCTTTCCTGGGCGCGGCGCTTGGTGTCGGCGAACTCGAAACCCAGGCGGGTTTGCACGCGTTTTAGCGCCAGGGTCATGCCAGCTAACTGATCAAAACCGTAAGCCTCGATAATGCCGTCGAAGTTGGCCTGGCCGAAGTTCTCCAAGTGTTTCTCACTGACCCGCAGGATGGCAATCAAGCGCCCGACCATCTGCCCACCGCAAACCAGCATCAGCAGGGAAAGCAGCAAGCCCACCACCAGCAACGGCCAGGCCTGAATATAAATGGCGAAGCCACTGACGGCCGTGGACAACAGGCTGACGAGCGCCAGCAGGCTGAACTTGGTCCCCAGCCCCGAGCTCTTCAGGGCTCGCGCTGGCAGGTTGAGTTTGCTCAGAAGACCGTCCTTGACCCCACGCCCCTCGCGAATGGCCCAGCCCTTGGCCGTGCCTTCGCGGAAACGCCGGTACAGCTGCTCGGCAGCGCTGACCTGTTCACGACTCGGGCGGGTGCGCACCGACATGTAACCAACCACCGTGCCGCCTTCGCGCACAGGTGTAGCGTTGGCCACCACCCAGTAGAAGTCGCCATTTTTGCAGCGGTTCTTCACCAGCCCGGTCCACGGCCGCCCAGCTTTCAAGGTGTTCCACAGGTCGGCAAAGGCCTCTTCCGGCATGTCCGGATGGCGGACCAGATTGTGCGGTTCACCAATCAATTCGGCTTCGACAAAGCCACTGGCTTCGATGAAGTCTTCGTTGACGTAGGTAATCCGGCCTTTCAGGTCCGTGCGCGAGACAATGTTCATGCCGTCGCGGAGCAGGTATTCCTGATTGGTAATCGGGAGGTTTGTACGCATGTTTGACTCCTTGGCCTTAAGCCTCGATGTGCGCTGGACCGCTCAGTGCCTGTGAAAAATGGCAGCGCGGCGCCTGCCCTCCAGTGATGATCGGGCTCGCCGACCGGCGACCTGGCTTAACCACTGACTGTTGTAATTGGACAATCCTGTTCATGGGTGCTCCCGCAGACAGAGTCACCGCGCCACTGGCTGTGGACGGCGCGCAAAAAGCGATGCTGGTGTTAGTCGTTGGTTTCGTTGAGCAGGGCCATTTCACCGCTGCTCATCAAGCGTTCTATGTCCACCAGAATGAGCATGCGTTCCTCGACCGTGGCCAGGCCCATCAGGTATTCGGTGTTGAAGGTGCTGCCAAACTCCGGCGGCGGTTTGATCGCGCCATGGGCCAGGGCGATGACATCGGAAACCGAGTCCACCACCACGCCAATAATTCGTTTCATCACATTGAGAATGATCACCACGGTGAACTGATCGTAGGTCACTCCCGGCAGGTTGAACTTGATGCGCAAGTCGATGATCGGCACGATCGCGCCGCGCAGGTTGATCACCCCTTTGATAAACGCCGGGCTGTTGGCAATCGCCGTGACCTGGTCATAACCGCGGATCTCCTGCACCCGCAGAATGTCGATGGCGTACTCCTCACTGCCCAGGGTGAAGGTCAGTAGCTCCTGGGTCGGCTCGCTGCTGTGCTGGCTCTCGTTACTGTCATGCATGATTGGGCGTTCCTTGGCTGGCGAGGCGTGGCAGGGCATCGACATCGAGAATCAGCGCCACGCTGCCATCGCCCATGATGGTGGCGCCGGTGATGCCGTCGACGCGGCGGAAGTTTTGCTCAAGGCTTTTGATCACCACCTGCTGCTGACCAATCAGGTCGTCCACCTGCAGGGCGAAGGTATTGCCCTCGGCCTCGAGGATCAGGACGATGCCGCCCACGGTCGGTGGCGGCTCGGCGGCCAGGTTGAGCAGGCGGTGCAGGGACAGCAGCGGTAGGTACTCGTTGCGCACGCTGATCACCGCACTGCTGCTACCGCTCATGCTGTAGATATGCTCGGCTTTGAGCTGCAGTGACTCGACGATATAGGTCAGCGGCACGACGTAATGGACCTTGTCGACTTCGACGATCATGCCGTCGAGGATCGCCAGGGTCAGCGGCAGGCGGATGGCGATATGGGTGCCCTGGCCGGCCACCGAGTTAATGTCGATGCGCCCGCCGATCGAAGTGATATTGCGCCGCACCACGTCCATGCCCACGCCGCGGCCGGATAGGTCGGTGACCGCCTCGGCGGTGGAGAAACCCGGCATAAAGATCAGCTGCCAGACCTCACTGTCGGGCATGTCATCACTGACCGGCATACCCTGCTCTTTGGCCTTGGCCAGAATGCGCTCACGCGACAGGCCTTTGCCGTCATCGCTGATTTCCACCACGATGCGCCCGCCCTGGTGAAAGGCCGACATGCGCACCGTACCCATGGCTGGTTTGCCCGCCGCCAGGCGTTCCGCCGGCAGCTCGATACCGTGATCGATGCTGTTGCGCACGATATGGGTCAGCGGGTCGGTGAGTTTTTCGATCACGCCCTTGTCCAGCTCGGTGTGTTCGCCGCGCAGCACCAGTTCGACTTGCTTGCCCAGCTTGCCGCAGGTATCGCGCACCAGCCGCGGAAAGCGGTTGAAGACAAAGCTGATGGGCAGCATGCGAATCGACATCACCGCTTCCTGCAGTTCGCGGGTGTTGTGTTCCAGCTGGGTCAGGGCCTGGTAAATGCGTTCGTGCTCGGCAGGGTCAAGCACCGAGGTCAACTGCGCGAGCATGGCCTGGGTAATCACCAGCTCGCCGACCTGATTGATCAGGCTGTCGATGCGCTCGACGCTGACCCGAATCGAGCTGGACTCGGCATCCGCGGCTGGCGCAGCAGGCGCGGCGCGGCGGTCGCTGCTACGCCGATCATGGGCCGGCGCGGCGACCACGGCAGGCGCGCCCGCCAGCGGTGTTCCGGGCGCCTCCGGGAAAAATCCATAGGCCTGTTCAGTCACCGCAGCGCTGGGTGCCCCCGGCGCATCATCAAAGAAGCCGTAGGAGCTGTCGGCGACAGGGGGTTGCACAGCCGGTGGCTCATCAGCAAATAAGCCCCAGGCCTGTTCGACCGGGGCAGCCGCAGCCGTTGCAGTGCCAGCGGCCGGTGCGCCTGGGGCATCGTCGAAGAAGCCGAAGCTGTCATCCTCGGGGACGACTTCACGGGCGCTGCCCTGCTGGTCGATCAAAGCCTGCAAGCGCGCGACCGTGGCCTGCACGGCAATGCTCGGATCGGGGGTTTCATGCTTGTGCGCCGCCAGCAGCTGCGCCAGCACATCGCGGGACTCCAGCAGCACATCAATCATCTGCGCCTGCAGGGCGATCTGCCCGGAACGCACCTTGTCCAACAGGGTTTCCAGCACATGGGTAACGGCGGTGAGGTCATCAAACCCGAACATGCCGCTAGAGCCCTTGATCGAGTGGGCGGCGCGGAAAATACCGTTAAGGGCTTCTGCATCAGGCTGGGCAACATCCAGCGTCAACAGCAGATGCTCAAGGGCAGCGAGATGCTCTTCTGCTTCCTCGAAGAACACCCCAAGAAACTGACTCATACCAAAGGTCATGGCTACCTGCCAAAGTCGGGGATCAGTTCAGGACTTTCTTGGTGACTTCCAGCAGTTTGGGCGGATCGAAGGGCTTGACCAGCCACCCGCTGGCCCCTGCGGCTCGTCCTTGCTGCTTCATGCTGTCAGCGGCTTCGGTGGTCAGCATCAGGATCGGCGTGGTGCGGTAACTGGGCATTTCACGCAGGCTTTTGATCAGGGTCAGACCGTCCATGTTGGGCATGTTCTGGTCCGTGAACACCAATTGGTAAGTCTTGCGCTGCGCCTTACCCAGGCCGTCGCGGCCATCCACAGCTTCATCCACTTCATAGCCGGCAGAGCGCAGGGTAAAGCCGAGCATCTGACGAATTGAGGCCGAGTCATCAATGATCAATATGGACTTACTCATCCGTTAGTTGCCTCCTGAGAAATTCATAACTCGAGCGTAGATCATTCTGTCGAGGGCGCTTGTCCCCAGCGCAATTCCGCGATCACCTGATTGCCACGCCCAGAAAACTCCAGGTGTTGGCACAGGTGAGCGACCAGTTGCAAACCCCGCCCGTGATAGAGCCCTTGCTCTTGGCTGGTATGCGTCTGACGCTGGCGCATCCAGTCAAAGCCGGGGCCACTGTCGATTACCGCGATGCGCAAACAGTTACCCTCGGGCGAGCCGTTCTGGCTGATGTCCAGTTCAACTTGGCCCTTGTTCAATACCCGTAAGCGCTCATCGCGCACCTGCAGGTAATGCTCGAAGCCGTCGGGGCCGTTTTTTAATTCCGAGCCCAAGCCCAGCAAGCCATGGTCGAGGGCGTTGGTCAGCAGCTCACGCAAAATCAAACTGAAGGGGCCCTGACAGCGCTTATCAAGGCCCAGGGTGTTGCAGAAGTCAGCCAGCAATGGCTCCAAATCCAGGCGCTGCAACTGGGCCGCCTCCAGCGTGACGTTGACCTGCCAACTGTCGGCCACTGGATAAGCAACCTTGTCGTGTGTCACCTGGGGCATTGGCGCGCTTAACTGCGGCCGACAGTCGAGTAACAAGCAGGAAAGATCGTCATGGGCCTCGCCCCCTTGCAGATGCTCACGCACTGCCTCGCGAATGCGCTCGATGCAGTTCTCGCTCGTTCCGGAGCCAATCGCCTGGAGCAAACGCGCAGTACCAAAAGGCTCTGCTGCAAGATTTTCTGCCTCAATAACGCCATCGGAATACACCAGCAAGTGGCAAGCGTCCGCGACCTGAATGGTCTCCATTTCGCAGCTCAACTCCCCCTCGGGCAAGATTCCCAACGGCAGATTGAGCGAGCTGAAGCTGCGCATGACATGGCCTTGGCCATCCACCAGCATGGCCGCCGGCAAACCGCCATTCCATACTTCCAGGGTCAATTCACGGGGGTTGTAAACGGCCATTACGGCGGCGACAAAACGATCAGGCGGGCAGTACGTGCGATGCCGATGATTGAGCTCGCGCACGATGGTGTCGAGCTTGTAGCCTTTCGCCGCCATCCGATAAAAGGCCTGGGACAACGGAATCAGGGTCAGGGCCGCCGGCAGCCCATGGCCCGTAGCATCTGCCAGCATCACATAGAGATCGCCACTGCGCGAAGGGCACGCCAGCAGCAGGTCTCCGGAGACTTCACTGGCCGGTTTTTGCGCGTAGCGAATCCGCGGATTATCGAGCAGGTCGCGACGTTCCAGGCGCTCCATCAGGAAGCTGCACAGGCGCCGCTCCTCGGCCTCAATGCTGGAATAGCGCAACAATTCCTCGTGCTGGCCGGCAATCTGTTGCTGCATGCGCGCGATGCGCCTGAACGACTTGATCTTGGCCTCAAGAATCTGGAAGTTGATCGGCTTAACGATGAAGTCATCACAACCGGCATTGAGCGCCAGCACCTGTTCCTCAATCTCGGTAGCCGCAGAAAACATGATGATGGGGCGCCAACCGCTTTCCTGCTGAATTAGCCGCAGCGCCTGGGTCGTCGCCAGACCATCCATCCCAGGCATCTGCCGGTCCAGCAAAACCAGGTCAAATGCCTCTTGCTGATAGCGAGTGATGCCCTCTTCGCCACTCTGCGCAGTCACCACCGAATGGCCCAAGCCCTCGACAAAGGCCCTGATGAGCGTGGCAATCAGCGGATCGTCATCAATGACCAGAATCGTCAGCGGTCGCATACCTAACGAATACTGAAAATTTTGTGGAAATTGGCAATCTCCAACACATCCTTGACCGTGCCCTGCAGGTTGGCCAGTTCGACCTTGACCCCTTGGGCTGTAGCCTTGTCACGCAGCAGCAAAAGAATGCCCAAGGCCGCCGAGTCGATGTACTGCACCTGCTGCAGGTCAACGACCAGGCACTTGATATCTTCCTCGGCCAAGGCGCTTTCATAGCTGGCGCGAAAGCTGCGAAAACCATTGAAATCGAAGCGACCCTGGGGCCGTAGAATCACTGCATCATCAGCGCTCATAAGCGGCCCTCAGAAAAGATCGATATCACCAGCTGTCATGCTGGTTTGGGTCACGGGAGTGGCCGGTTTGTGGCGCATGCGCTCACGCTCGCCCTGCAGTTGCTGCTCCTGCTCGGCGCCGGGCAAACGCGCCAGCACTTGCAGGCGCGCGGCAGCAGCCACAAGCGTTGCGCATTGGTTTTGCATTTGGGCCAGCAACTGGCTGGTCAGATCCTGAAACTGCAACGCCGTGACCGCGCGATTGACGCCGTTGGTAATCACCCCAGAAATATCATCCAGCCGCCCAACCACGCGCAGCGTGCGGCTGTTCATTTGTTCAAGATCAGCGAGCATATCGTTGATCTGTTTCTTCGAGCTGAGGGCAAACGACATGTCTTTTGCCGCCAGGCTACTGACTGAAGCATCGGCAGCCTGCAGCTCAACCAACACGCCATTGACGTGCTCACGGATCTGATCAGAGAACACCGTCGAACGACTGGACAAGGCCCTCACCTCATCGGCCACCACAGCAAAACCCCGCCCGGCCTCACCCGCGCGTGCCGCTTCAATGGCGGCATTCAGGGCCAGCAAATTGGTTTGCTTGGCGATCGAGTCCATGTCTGATGTCGACTTGAGAATCTCGGTGATTTTCTGGTTGATGGAATCCATGCGCTCCACCAACTGCATGTTGGTATGACTGGTCTCGATGGTGGCATCGACAAACAAGCCAAGCGTGCTGTGGGTAGTGCTGACAAACTGCTGAAAGGTGGCGCTGTCGGGGCCGTTCTGGCCACCGCCGCTGTAGCGGCCAATCAGTTCGTGGGCGAGTTCGTGCTGCTCTGCACTGCTCTGCGCCAACAGGGAAAAACTACTGGCCACCTCGCTTATGGCCGCATTGAGCAACCCGCTGACCTGCTTGATCTGCCCTTGCAGCAGATCCGTCTGCACAACAATCGCCTCGCGATTGAACAGCAACAGTTCAGTGGGATCTACGGACGGCGATTCCAGCACCGGCGGTGCGCCCGTCATAGGCTGGACCTGCCAGGAGCGCACCAGCACAAGCATAAGCAAACTGCCCAACGCCGCCCCCAGCACGCTCAACCAGAGCATTCCCGAGAGCCACAGCAGGAGCAAAAAACATAACCAAGGCGCGGCATGAGCAAGCAGTAAACGCGACCATGACAACTTGATGCCGACTTCCGACTGCGCAGAACGACTCATCACTCGTTTCCTTGAATATTCACTGACTCTTGTGCCGGCAACTTGAAGCTAGAAGACGCTGGGCATCTGTCAATAAATAGAGGGGCTAGCGCGGCGTGAATCGACAACGAGGCGCCCATCGCCCACGGGTAAACGATCAAGTCCAGCAAAGGCTTAGCTCAAGCATTAGGGCTTTATCGTCAAAGGCGTTTTGTTACGGACCACTGCTGCGCAGTCCAAGACAAGCCTGACGGCTGAACCTTCAAGGGCGAAAACGCAAAAGGCCAGTCACTAGACTGGCCTTTTGCTTACAACGTGGGGCGATCAGGCGCGTTGTGCGTCGGCGTCCACGGTTGCAGCTGATGACGGGCGCACGCCAATAACCTGAGGCAACAGCGAACCGACAATCATGCCCAGAGCGCTGAGCAGCAGGCCCACCAGTTGCGGCGGCCAGAAGTCGGTTTCCTGGTAGCTGTATTCCAGGCTCAGCCACGACAGCAAGCCAAACGCCATGGCCAGCGTCGCGCCCTGAGTGGTCGCTCGCGACCAGAACAAGCCGGCGATCAGCGGAACCGAAGCCGCCACCAGAGTCACCTTGTAAGCACCACCAACCATCTCGTAGATGCTCGCATCTGAGTACAAAGCGAAGGAGCAGGTGATCACCGCGCAGGCGACAATGGTCCAGCGCATGGCCTTAAGGAACTCGACATCAGTCATTTCCGGGCGCAAGCGCTTGAGTACGTTTTCGGTGAAGGTCACCGACGGTGCCAGCAAGGTGCCGGAGGCCGTGGACATGATGGCTGACAGCAAGGCACCGAAGAACAGCACCTGAGCAAACACCGGAGTACGTTCCATGATCAGGTGCGGCAGGATCATCTGCGCGTCTTCTTCCAGGAAGTGTTTGACCATGGCCGGATCAATGATCGACGCCGCGTAGGTCAGGAAGATCGGCAGCATGCAGAAGCCCAGGTAAAAGATCGCGCCCGCGATGGTGGCATGGGAGGCGATTTTCTCGGTCTTGGCCGACATCACCCGCGCATACACGTCCTGCTGCGGGATCGAGCCGAGCATCATGGTCACCGCCGCGCCGATAAAGGCGACAATATCCTTGGCGTCGAAACTGTGCATGAAGGTGAACTTGCCTTCGCTGGCCGCCTGGGTGAGCACCTTTTGCGGGCCGCCAGCCATGTCGCCAATCAACCAGGTCAGGTAGCCCAGGCCGACAACGATGATCGCCATCTGGAAGGTATCGGTGAGCGCCACCGACCACATGCCACCGAACAAGGTGTAGACCAACACGATCGCCGTGCCCATGAGCATGCCCTGGGTCACGCTGATGGAGCCATCCGACAGCACGTTGAAGACCACGCCTAGAGCCGTCAGCTGCGCGGCAATCCAACCCAGGTACGAGGCCATGATCACCAGACTGGCTGCCAATTCGATCCGCGGGCCGAAGCGCTTGCGGAAGAAGTCGCCGAGGGTCAGCAGGTTCATCCGGTACAGCTTGCGGGCGAAAAAGATGCCCACCAGCATCAGGCAGCCGAAGGAGCCGAACGGGTCTTCAACGATGCCGGCAAAGCCTTCTTCAATGAAGGTGGCCGGGATGCCCAACACGGCTTCCGAGCCAAACCAGGTGGCAAACACCATGGCCATCACCAGCGGGAACGACATACTGCGGCCACCGGCCGCAAAGTCCTTGGAGTTATGCACGCGCGTCGAGGCGTAGAGACCAATCCCTACCGTGATCAGCAGGTAACCCACAACAAACCAGATCAGCATGTTTTTTGTTCCAGTGGCTCAGGCCTGCCGAGGTGTGCCGACCTGCACATGGCAGTTCGGGCAAGGCGCCGCGACAGGCAATCAATTGTTGTTTTTGGTTGGCGGTGCAGCATCGTCGGCTGCCAGGCAAATCCGTTTGGCCACCCCGTAGTCAGGCTACTTTGCCTGCCACCACGGCCGCGCAGTCTGCCAAGCTCGTAAAATATGTCAAACAAATACGACGAATTACCTGAACAGACACGGCAAAAATCACCTGAGTGAGCACTGAAAAAATCATTCAACCTTATGATTTTTAAGTACTTTTTATAATCTATCAAATATCGGCAGTTTTTTATTTTTAACAGCAGTGTTCACATTCGCCACTACCCACGCCCTTCTGTCAGCCCTTTGCGGCGCAACCCGTGCAGCAATAGCGCCGCCAACGTGGTCTTCTAGTGATACGCCTCTGCCCCCAGGGAACACCCTCATGCGCACTCAGTCATCCCGCTTGCTAGCTGTTGGTTTGCGTCCCCTGCTCGGCGCTTTCCTGCTGTTGAGCCTTGGCGCCTGCAGCAGCTTCTCTGCCCGCGACCCGCTGCGCATCGACCTGGCCGGCCTCGAACCGCTGCCCGGCCAAGGCCTGGAAATGCGCTTTATGCTGAAACTGCGGGTGCAAAACCCCAATGATGTGGCCGTCGACTACCGTGGCATTGCCCTGGAACTGGAGGTCAACAACCAGCCGTTGGCCAGTGGCGTCAGCGACCAGAGCGGTCAGGTGCCACGCTTCGGCGAAAGTCTGCTGAGCGTACCGGTGAGCATTTCCGCCTTCGCCGCCATGCGCCAGGCGTGGGCGGCGGCCGGCTACCAAAGCGCCCAGGGCCTGCCCTACACCCTGCGCGGCAAACTGGCCGGCAACCTGTTTGGCAGCGAACGGTTCAGCGACAGCGGCACCCTCAACTGGCCCGCCCCCCTGCCGCGCAAAACCCCGTAATAGCGCGCGTTAAGTACCGAGCAGCGATACCCCAGTGGCAACCGTTCAGAGCGCAATGGCCGCAAGCAGGGCAAAACCTTATACAATCCGTGGTTTTTAGCCGTCCTGACTCCGAGGAACCCGCGTGAGCACTCTGCCGTCCTGCCCTAAATGCAACTCCGAATACACCTATGAAGACGGCGCCATGCTGATCTGCCCGGAATGCGCCCACGAGTGGTCCGCTACCGCAGCAGCAGACGCCGCCACTGACGACGACAAAGTGATCAAGGACTCGGTTGGCAACGTCCTGCAGGACGGAGACACCATCACCGTGATCAAAGACCTCAAGGTCAAAGGCTCGTCGCTGGTGGTCAAGGTTGGCACCAAGGTCAAGGGTATTCGCCTGTGCGACGGCGACCACGACATCGACTGCAAGATCGACGGCATCGGCGCGATGAAGCTGAAGTCGGAGTTTGTGCGCAAGGTCTAACGGCCAAACCCGCACAACAAAAAACCCGGCCATGGCCGGGTTTTTTACGTTCTACAGGGCTGTTTAGCGCAGGGTTTGCAGATACGCGGCCAGACTGCTGATTTGCGTATCGCTGAAGTTGGCGGCAATCGCCATCATCACCGAGCCGGCGCGGCTGGGGTCTTTGTCGCGGAAACGGGTCAGCGCTTTGCGCACATACTCGCCCGGCTGCCCGGCCAGACGCGGCGTGTCTTCACGGCCTTCGGCGCTCACCCCGTGGCAACCGGTGCACACGGTCTTGAACGTGGCCTCGCCTTGCTGACGCAGCGCTTCATCCACCGGTTCGTCATGGGGCAACAGTTTCTGCTGACCGAAGTAGATGGCGATGTTGACCCGGTCTTCCATGCTCAGCGTTGGCGCCAGCTTGGACATGACAAAGTCCTTGCGCTGGCCGTTGGCGAACTTCTCGAAAGCGTTGAACAGATACACCGGGTTCTGTTGCGCCAGGTTGGGGATATGCGGGCGTTTACTGTTGCCATTCTCGCCATGGCAATTGCCACAGAAGCGAATACGCTCTTGGCCGGCCGCATACGCTTGCTGGCGCAGCACGGGGTCACCATTAAGCTGGGTAAAGCGCTGCATGGCCTCCTCGCCGGCTTGGGCCAGGGTGGCAACGCAACTGAACAACACACAAACAAGCAGGCGCATGGCGGGGTCCTTGTCCTCAAACTCTTGCGGTGGGCGCAAGACACTCAGGGGCGCGACTATAGAGACAAGCCCCGCGGCAAACCCCGGCACAGGTCAAGCAAAGTGCAGGTTATGGCCCGCGGCCAGAATGAAAAAGGGGCGCATCCCGCACCCCAAAAAGAACCGCCCGAATCGCCGTCAGACTTACATAACGATCATTTGCAGTTGCGTACCCACATCAATCACCAACCCGGCAGAACCGACCGTAACGCTCTTTTGCGACCCGTTCAGGGGGTCGTAAAGCACGCCCTTGCCTTTGCGTTTAAGCGTGACCTTGCCGGGTTGCTGAGCCCAAAACATCCACACCCAACGACCATCATTACGCTTCCACGCAATGTTCAGCATCCCTGCCGGCGCGTTACTGAACGCCGGCGCAACGTCTGGTTTAAGGCGCGGCCCGGTGATCGTCAGCATGCGCTGCAGCGCGCTAAAGGCTGGCTTGGCCGTGCCATCGAGGCGCAACAAGCCGTACTTCTGGTCACGCGGCGTGGCCCGCGCGTCCAGGTCACTGAGGTTGAATAAAAACACCCGATCAAAATCCAGGGCACTCATCAGTGCGATGCGCTTAAGCAGATAATCCGCCTGCCCGCGTTCACCAATGATCGGTTGCCACTCCACCGCCCCGCTGTAGCTCGACCAACCGAACTCGGTGGCCCAGATCGGGCCGCTGCCCCGAGCCCGCAATTGCTGGTTGAGTGTGATGGCGCGCTGGACGAAATCCATCACCGCCGGGTCATCGCCCTCAGGTTTCAAGCTGTAAGGGTGATACGCCACTACCTGATCGGCACGCAGCGCGCCAGCATTGGCCAACTGCTCCAGCATCAAACCGCCGCGCAGGGGCATCTGGCTGTAATAGGCCATACCCGCCCCCACCCGTAGCGCAGCAGGATTGGCCACAGCTAGGCGATTCATGCTGACGTTGAGCAAATGCTGATAGGCCGCGGGGTCCTCCATGGGCTGCCAGAAGGCGGAAATATTCGGCTCATTCCACACCTGCCAGGCCTTCACCGCCGGATAGCGCTGCGCCAGAAACCCCAAACTCTCGGCAAACAACTCCGGGGCCATCGGCGGGTATTGATCCGCATTGGGCGCACCGTTTGGCGCACTGCTGGCGTACGGTGCAGACCCAACCAGGTACATCAATGAGTTGATGTTTTTCTCGACCAGCACCTCGTTCAACCGATCCAGAGGGGCCAGTTGCCATTGGCCAGGGGCAGGCTCCATGCGGTCCCAATGCAAATCGACACGCACCCAATTCAAGCCCAAGGACTGCAGCTGCTGGACCTGCTGACGATAGTGGGCCTCGTCAAACCAAAGAAACTGCGCGTTAACGCCTAGAAAATCAGCCCACACCACTTCGCGGGGGGCAGTGAGCGCCAGGGACGGCGCGGCAAGGAGTGGAGTAGACAGCAGCAGCCCGGCAGCAACGCCAAGACCACGCCAACCGTGTGCGGAAAACAGCGAACAAATACTCATAGGTTCAGCCTCGGACAGGTTGCGACAAGGCAACCCTATGCCGAGCTTCAGCACCTCGATAGGCAAAGAAGGTAAAACTGCCAGTCAGTCGACAATTTTCAGGCGCCAAACTACAGGCGGTCATTTTCACGCGCCCGAACGACCTCAAAACCGCGCACCCGACCAAGCAACCGTGTCAGCGGCAGGATTCAGCGCTAAACTCGCCGGCTTTTTAGCCCGCCGCCCTTCAGGACAACCGTATGAGCCGCCACAGCGCACTGCCCAACACCCTCAAAGCCTGGGCCCGCGAGGCCCTGGACGCCCTGGAAGAGGCCCAGGCGATTGCCGCCGAGCAGCCTGACTTCGCCCCGCTGGACCTGTTCAAGATGGCGCCGTCGATCGGTGCGTATTACCGCGGCATCGACGACGAAGGGCTGATTGAGCAGATGTTCCAGCACGCCTGCGGCACCGTGGTGCTGATCCACGAGCAGGTGCCCGAGTACCGCGAACTGCCCAAGCGCTGCTTCGTGCACTGCTACATGGACGCCATGCTGCTGATCAAGGCCGTGAAGCTGGGCAAGGCCGAACAGGTGATCGACTTCCTCGAAGCCAAAGGCAAGATCGAAGCCTGGCAGCCTTGATCAATACCCAGCCCCCCATTTAATGCCCGCCAGCACTGCTCACCAGACAGGTATGCCATGACCCTCGACACCGCCGCCATCATTGCCGAAACCCGCGCCTGGGTTGACCGCGCCGTGATCGGCCTGAACCTCTGCCCATTCGCCAAGGCGGTGCAGGTCAAAGGCCAGATCCGCTACGTGGTGTGCCCCGCCAGCGAGCCCGCCGAATTGCTCAACACCCTCTGCGACGAGCTGCACCGCCTGGCAGAGAGCGACCCGCAAGACGTCGACACCACCCTGCTGATCCACCCGGCAGCGCTGACCGACTTCCTCGATTTCAACGACTTTCTCGCTGTGGCCGACGCTGCAGTGGAAGAGCACGGCTACGCCGGCATCCTTCAGGTCGCCAGCTTTCACCCGCAGTTCCAGTTTGCCGACACCCATATCAATGACGTCAGCAACGCCACCAACCGCACGCCCTTCCCGACCCTGCACCTGCTGCGCGAAAGCAGCATCGACCGTGCCGTGGCGGCCTTCCCGGAAGCCGAAACGATCTTCGAAGCCAATATCGAAACCCTGGAAAACCTCGGGGCCGACGGCTGGGCCGCTCTGCAGGCGCAGTGCAAACGCGATGCGCAAAACACCTAGCCGCACAACAGCGGTGCACACTTAGTTGAGGTCAGCGCGCAACTGGCGGGCAATCCGCTAGCCTGTAACTCTGCGGCCCAATACTTGCTGGCAAGTTGTCGCCAGCTCGCTCGTGCGCCGGAGGTGTATATGCGCTACCTGATGTTCTGCCTGTTGCTTGTTCTCAGCACCGCCGCAGCGGCCGAAACCTGGCGGGTCATCGGCGACGAACAGTTCGCGCCCTACAGCTTTGTCCAGGGCGATGAAAACACGCCCCGTGGCCTGGACGTCGAACTGATCAGCGCAATCCTCAACGAAGCCAAGATCGACTACCAACTGCGCCTGTACCCCTGGGCACGGGTCAAACGCCTGCTCGACAACGGCACCGTCGAGATGGCCTTCCAATTTGCCGGCACCTCGCAGCGCCGGGAGCAATACGAGCTGGTTGGCCCAATCCGCAGCGGCTCCACGGTGTTTATGACCACCCGCAAAATCGCCCTGCAAAACTGGCAACGCCTTGAAGAACTGCAGCCCTACGTGATCGGCCAGGTGCGCGGCTATGCCTACGAATCGGCCTTCGACCAGGCCGACCTGTCCCGCGACAGCAGCGCACAAAACCCCCGGCAATTGGTGTCCATGCTCCTGGCCGGGCGCATCGACATCATCGTCGGCGACCGCTTGCAACTGCAGTACTACGTGCACGAACAACGGGCCGAGGCCGACGTGCGCATCCTGCCCACGCCCCTGGTTGAAATGCCCCGCTATGTGGCGTTCAAAAAAGGTGACAGCGCCCGCGCCGAGGTGTTCGCTGCAGCGCTGAAGCGCCTGCAACAACGCGATGCCCTGACACCCATCCTGCAGCGCTGGCAGTAAGCGCACCGCCCCAACAATCGCGGACTTGAATTGTCTGGGCACCCTGACAACATGGCACTGACTCGCGCCACGCGCATGCGATCACCAGCGGCCTAGCCGCCCCACGACCGGAGCCTTTCCATGACAACACGCCATCACCTGCTGCTCCTGGCCATGGTCGGCCTGCCTCTGCTCAGCAGCCAGGCCGCCGAACCAAGCTTTAACTGTGCCAAGGTGCCCGCCGGCAGTATCGAAGCCCTGATCTGCCAGACCCCGAGCCTGGGCGAGCTCGACCAGCGCCTAGCCAAGGTCTATCAGCAAGCCAGCGCCAAGGCCGTAAACGAGCACCCACCACTGCTGAAAGCCGAGCAACGCGGCTGGATCAAAGGCCGCAACGATTGCTGGAAAGCCGAAGACAAACCCCTCTGCGTCAGCGACAGCTACCGCCTGCGGATTGCCGAACTGCAAGCCCGCTACGCGTTGCTCCCGGCGACGGGCCCGGTATTTTACAGCTGCGATGGCCAGGCGGCCAAGGAAGTGGTCGCCACGTTCTACCCTACCGACCCCGCCAGCGTGGTGGTGGAGTTCGGCGACAGCACCTCATTGATGCTGCAACAGGTCGCTGCCAGCGGCAGCCGCTACCAGGGCCGCAATGAATCCTTCTGGGAGCACCAAGGCAAAGCCGTGGTGGTGTGGGGCTACGAAGCACCCGAGATGCAGTGCGAGCCCAAAGCACAGCGCTAGCAATGCCTCTAGCCAGGAGAAGTCGGCTTAAGCCAGCCTGACGGCTCTACCAGATGAATAGCGCAAGTTAACGCACAAGCCGGGCCTCGGCCTCAGCGATGCGCAGCAAGTGCCGGGAGAAGTCCGGGTCTTCGCCGTCGAGCATCTCGACCAACAGGGCCCGGAAATCCTCGCGCTGACACCAGAAGTGCATGTAGTCCTCCCACGACTGCCACAGGCGCGCCTGCTTGCGGCTCATGTCGTCCTCGTACACCAGCAGGTAGGCACGTTCGAACAGCGAGATCAGCAGATCAAACAGCAGCAGGCGGCGCTCCTCCTGTTCGGCTGTCAGCGCCTCGGTGCGCGGCTTGGAGCGCAGCTGCAGGTCAGCATGCTCAAGCACCAGACGCAGAAAGTCGGCGTACTCGTCCGAGAGGTTCTGGTAGATGCTCTCCTCCTCGTTCTGCCGCTCTTCGCGTTGCTCAAACAGAAAAACACCGATGGCAAACGGCAGGCCGACAATCGTCACCAGATAGCTCAAGGCTTCCAGCCATTCAAGCGGGCTCCAGACAGGCATGATCGGTTCCTTGGTGGGCAAAAGAGTGGCGGCCGCACAGGGCAGCCAGTAGCCTGGGACGTCCTTGCGCGCAACGCCGCCACAGCCGCGAGCATGGCCACGCACAAGCAGGCGCACTATAGTGCCTGAAGACCGACCCCTACCGACCAGCCCTAACCATGCGCGCACTCCGCTACCTTATCTGCAGCCTGCTTCTCTGCGCTTGCGGCCTGACCCAGGCGCAAGACTGCCACCTGCGCGTGGGCTGGGAAGAGTGGTACCCGCTGATTTACGAACGCGACGGGCAACTCATCGGCAGTGAGTATGTAGTGCTCAGCACACTGGCCAAACAGGCGCACTGCCAACTCGAGTTTATCGAACTGCCCTGGATCAGAGCCCTGAAGTCGCTGCAGAACGGCGACATCGACCTGCTCTACGGTGCCAGCAAAACCCCAGAGCGCGAAACCTTCGCCCAGTTCTCCCAGCCTTACCGGGTTGAACAGATGCTCCTGCTGACCCACCGCGAAGGCCAGCCCCAGCCAGGCCCGGTATCGCTCACCCGCTGGCTGGCCATGCCCAACGCCAGCGGCAAGCCGCGCATGCTGGGTGTGATCCTCGGTTTTTACTACGGCGACAGCTTGGACCCCATCGTCCACGCGCCCGAGGCCCAAGCCCAGCGCCTAAGGGTGCGCTGGGACCAGCAACTGCTGAAGCTGCTCAAGGCCAAACGCATCGACGGCTACCTGATCGAAGCCAGCATTGCGCCCCGGCTCACCCAGCAAAACGCACAAGCACTGCAGCAACATCAAGTCAGCGAACAAAACCCCGAACCCATGCACCTGATGTTTTCCCACAAAGTGCCCATCGAGATCGTCCAGCGCTTCGATGCCGCCATCGCCGCACAAGCCAAGCCCTGAAGGCCTGGCGACGGATCAGAGACTAAAGCCACCATCAATGGGGATGATCGCCCCGGTCATATAAGCACCCGCCGTGCTGGCCAGGCTGATCGCCAGCGCCGACATCTCCTCGGCCCGTCCCCAACGCTGCATCGGGATCAGCGCCACATCCTCGGCCATAGCCGCTTCATCACCGGCGATGTGCCGGGTCATCTTGCTTGGGAAGCGCCCAGGGGCGATGACATTGACGTTGATGTGCTGGCTCACCAGCTCACGGGCGAGGATGCGCGACAACTGATGCAGCGCCGCCTTGCTCGGCCCATAGGCATACGCCTGCTCACCGAACGAACTGATGCCCGCCACCGAACCGATATTGATCACCCGCGCCGGACTTTGCGCCGTACCGGCCTTGCGCAGCAGCGGCAGCAGTTGCTGGATGCAACTGAACACCGAGGTCACGTTCAACTGCATGACCTTCTCCCAGCCCTTCACCGGATAGCTTTCCAGCGGCCCGCCCCACGTGGTGCCGGCGTTGTTGACCAGAATATCCAGCTGCTGCACCTGCGCGCCCAACTGTTCGGCCAACGCCGTGGCACCCTCCTCGCTGGACAAGTCCGCCGCCAGGCCGATGCACTCGCCATACACACTCAACTCGGCGGCCACCTCGGCACAGGCAGCGCCATCCCGCGCGCAAATAAACACCCGTGCGCCGGCCTCAAGAAACCCCTGGGCGATCATTCGGCCGATCCCGCGAGTACCACCCGTAACCAGCGCCGTGCGCCCTTGCAGACTGAAATATGCGTGCATTGCAACGTCCTCGTTCAGCGTGAGCAAAACCCCAGCCTATGCGCCTAGCCCCGACGAATGAAGCGGCACGGCGGATCATTGGGCAGCGGAATATCACGCCATTGCGACTCGACCGTGCGCACCGAGATAGCCCCCAGCACGATCGTCAAGGAGCCAAACAAAAAGGCCCGTCGTATGACGAGCCTTTTTGTTTTCAATCGCTCAGCGGCGCCTGTGCATTAGGCACTGGCTCGCCACTCATAACGACTGTGATCGTAGTCCTGAACCGCCTTATGGAAGGCGGAAATAAACAGGTCGTAATCCGGGTTTTCTTTCGAGTGATATTCCGGGTGCCATTGCACGCCGACCGCGAACGACTTGGCGCCTTTGACGCTGATGGCTTCGATCTGGCCGTCTTCAGCCACCGCCTCAACTTGCAGCCCCTCGCCCAGCCGATCAATCCCCTGACCGTGCAACGAGTTCACCCGCAACTGCGTCACGCCGTGCAGACGATGCAAGATGCCGCCTTCCGTCAGGGTGACGTTATGGATCGGGGCGTAGCAAACGTCATCTTCCGCATCGACTTCGCGATGGTCCAAACGACCACCGACTTCGTGCACATGACGGTGCAGAGTGCCGCCGAACAACACGTTCATTTCCTGGATGCCGCGGCAAATCCCCAGTACAGGAATGCCGCGCGCAATGGCAGCCGCCATCAGAGGGAACACCGTGGCATCCCGGTCGCGATCTTCCAGGCCGGCGCCTTCGCTGTCATCGCCGTAGAAACTTGGGTGAATATTCGAGATCGATCCGCCGAAGATCACGCCGGAGACATTCTCCAGCACCGTATCGATATCCAGATCACCGGCCAACGCCGGAACCGTGAAAGGAAAGGCCCCATAGTTGGTAATGGCGCGAACATACTTTTCGCCGACCAGGTGATACCAACCCTCGTCGCGATCCTTCAGCTGCCAGCGACAAAGTGAAAGAGCGATCAATGGCTTACTCATAAAACTACCTTTAGGTCTTATTAGAACAGACCTAATGCAGTCAGCCTGGCCAGCAGAGGCAAAGCTGACTGCATTAGGAAAGCGGGATTTTGATGAGGCTGGACCGGGAAGAGTTGGCGCGAAAAGGAGCTTCAGCCCATAGCTGTTTGCCGCGATCTCACAACCCTCGCCACAGGACTTCCAAGCCGGTCAGACTCGGCGCCCAGCATAGGTAGCTAGCGGCATACGACCAAGACTGACTCAGGCAAAAGCTTTTTGCCTAACAGGCACAACTGTAAAAGCGCAGAGGCGATGCGGGCTGCAGCCAACAAAATCGGCCGCCGCAGCAGCAGCAGCGGCGCATGGGGCCGATTAACGCGAACAACCTGCTCGTTTTTGCTTACCCAACGACGGGCTCAGCCGGCACCGTGAAGTACGCCAACACCCAAAAACAGCAGCAAGCCCAGCGGGCCAAACATCAGCGTCAGCAGATAGCACGGCACCAACCACAGATGGCCAATGCCCTGCAGCGCACCCTGCTGCTGGATGTACAACCCGGCCAGCAGATCGAACGCGAGAATATGCACCCAAGCGGCCAGCACCGCCTTGGGGTTACTGAACAGCGCCAACACCCCGCGCAGGCTGAAAAAGCCCGGCTTACCCATACTCCGGTCGCCCCGACTGGTCATGGCCTGAAACAGGCTGGCGCCGTACAACACGCACAGCAGCACCACCGCCACCCCAAGCACCACCCGCGGCCCCAGCACCCAACCGGGCAGCGCAATGAGCACCCCCCAACCGCCCAAAGCGACCAGGCTGGAGAGTTGAAACAAACGCTTCTGGCTGGGAGCCAACATGGACGCATCCTCGTAATGGGTGAACCTTTGTTGTAGCTGATCGCAGGCATGCAGTGCTGCCATCAGTGATGGGCTGAATGGCGAGAGATTGGCCAGGCCATAGAACGACAGTGGCCCGACCATCACAGACAGCCTGCCTTAATATGATTGGCACCTCTTACTGGTTTCGGCTTTACGCCGAGTCACTTTCTCTTTACTCGCTGCGCTCGCCCTTCGGGCCAGCCTGCGGCTGTTACTGCGCTTCGCTCCGTATGCTCGCGCGAAAGAGAAAGTAACCAAAGAGAAAGCGCACCCGGCATCCGGGTTTCGCTGCGCTCAACTTCCCTCGTTCCGGCACTGTT
>OFRI01000017.1_pt1 | contig 37179 bp, 31 predicted proteins | sample 1543031 | NCBI WGS metagenome assembly OFRI01 (sample SAMN07774226, study PRJEB24372) | wastewater metagenome
GGCACAACCTGGTGCAGCACCACATGATCCAACCTGACGGTGGGTTTGCGCTTGGCGACAACGGCCCTGAGGTTGTCGAGCGGGCCGGTCGCGAGCACAGCCCTGAGCGAGGGCCCGACATCGGATAAATCGACAATCTCTTCACCGACAACGGCACCGAACGCCATGCCGTGCGTGTGTTCGTAGCTGAGAAATTTCAGATCATCCATAGACTCGCCCTTGATTGATGGACGAAAGCGCGCGGCACTTTATTCCTATGGGGTCCCGACATGCCATAACAATATCAGCCATGCGTGTTGGGGTAAACGCGCGAACGCGGCTTATGACAGGTCGCTTCAATTTCGACACGGACCCCCGGCACCACTGCTTGAACAGATAGTTGTTCTTGAAGAAGTGATTGTGCCCGAACGCCGCATGCGCGATCACCAGCGTCTGCATCGTCGCGGTGTTCTCCTCCATCAGATAGGAGATGCACGGCGAGGAATTGATCACGATCTCATAGGCGAGGCCCATCAGGCCCTTGCGATAGGACGCTTCCTGGAATGCGAACTGCTTGCCGAACGACCAGTGCTTGTAGAACAGCGGCATGCCGACCGAGGAATAGGCGTCGAGCATCTGCTCGGCGGTGATCACCTCGATCTGGTTTGGGTAGGTGTCCAGGGCATAGCGTTTGGCCAGGCGGGCGATCTCGTGGTCGTAGCTGCGAATCAGCTCGAAGGTCCATTCCGAACCCGTGGACAGCGGTTGTGCGGCCCGTTCACCGGGCGCTTTGCTGGGTGGGGTCATGTCGCCAGCCTCCGTTGAAAGAGTTCGCGAAATACCGGGTAAATGTCGCCGCTGGAGACCAGCTGTTGCTGGGCAAAACTATCGGCAAAGGCCGCGCCGACCTGTTCATATTCGAGCCACAGCGCCTGGTGCTCGCGCGGGGTGATCTCGACGTAGGTGAAGTACTGCATAAACGGCATGATCTGCTTGATCAGAATGTCGCGGCACACCGGTGAGTCGTCATTCCAGTTGTCGCCGTCGGACGCCTGGGCGGCGTAGATGTTCCATTCGTTGACCGCATAGCGCTCGGCCATGATCTCCTGCATCAGTTTCAGGGCGCTGGAGACGATGGTGCCGCCGGTCTCGCGGGAATAGAAAAACTCCTCCTCGTCGACCTCTTTCGCGCTGGTGTGGTGGCGGATGAACACCACCTCGATCTTGTCGTAATTGCGCTTGAGGAACAGATAAAGAAGGATGAAAAAGCGCTTGGCCACGTCCTTGGTGGCCTGGGTCATGGAGCCGGAAACGTCCATCAGGCAGAACATCACGGCTTTCGAACTGGGGTTGGGCTGCTTGGCCAGCAGGTTGTACTTGAGGTCGAAGGTGTCGAGAAAGGGCACGCGTTTTATGCGCGCGCGCAACTGGCTGATTTGCTCTTCTTGCTGGCGAATGTCGTCGAAGTTGTCCGGTTCGTCGCGCAGCAGGCGCTCCAGTTCGGCCATGCAGCTGCGCAGTTTGGCCCGGCTGCTGCCGGACAGGGCGATGCGTCGGGCGTGGGCCGAGCGCAGGGTGCGGACGATATTGATCCGCGAGGGGTTGCCGTCATTGCTGATGCCGGCGCGCACGGTCTTGAAGGTTTCGCTGCCGGTCAGGTGGCGTTTGACCAGGTTGGGCAGCTCCAGGTCCTCGAACATGAAGTCGAGAAACTCTTCCTGGGTAATCTGGAATACGAACTCGTCGATGCCCTCGCCGGAGTTGCTGGCTTTACCTGCGCCTTTGCCGCCGCTTCCGCCGCTGGGGCGGGCGATTTGCTCGCCGCTGACGAACTCCTTGTTGCCGGGGTGGACCACCGTCTGCTTGCCACCGCGGCCGTGGTGCAGAACCGGTTCGTCGGTATCACGGCCAGGAATGCTGATCTGCTCGCCGTGCTCCATGTCGGTGATCGAGCGGCGACTGACGGCTTCTTCCACCGCCTTCTTGATGTGCTCGCGGTAACGGCGCAGAAAGCGCTGTCGGTTCACCGTGCTCTTGTTCTTGCCGTTCAGGCGGCGGTCTATCACATAGCTCATGGCAACTCCTTTGAACCCGCGTGCAGGGCAGACGGGTTCGCCAGGCGGTGGTCAAACAGCCTGGCGGCAACAACGACCGGTCGCTTACTGCGACTTGCGCACCCGCAGGTACCACTCGGACAGCAGGCGCACCTGTTTCTCGGTGTAGCCACGCTCGACCATGCGGGTGATGAAATCGTTGTGTTTTTGCTGGTCCTCCTTGCTGGCTTTGGCGTTGAAGCTGATAACGGGCAGCAGGTCTTCGGTGTTGGAGAACATTTTCTTCTCGATCACCACCCGCAGCTTCTCGTAGCTCAGCCAGGTTGGGTTCTTGCCATTGTTGTTGGCGCGGGCACGCAGGACGAAGTTGACGATTTCGTTGCGGAAATCCTTCGGGTTGCTGATGCCAGCGGGTTTTTCGATCTTCTCCAATTCCTCGTTGAGGGCTACGCGGTTGAGAATTTCGCCGGTTTCCGGGTCGCGGTATTCCTGATCCTGAATCCAGAAGTCGGCGTACAGCACATAGCGGTCGAAGATGTTTTGCCCGTATTCGCTGTAGGACTCCAGGTAGGCGGTCTGGATTTCCTTGCCGATAAACTCGATGTAGCGCGGCGCCAGGTATTCCTTCAGGTAGCGCAGGTAGCGTTCGCGCACCTCGGCAGGGAATTGCTCTTGCTCGATCTGCTGTTCCAGTACGTACAGCAGGTGCACCGGGTTGGCGGCGATCTCGTGGGGGTCGAAGTTGAACACCTTGGAGAGAATCTTGAAGGCGAAGCGGGTCGACAGGCCATTCATGCCCTCGTCGACGCCGGCACTGTCGCGATACTCCTGCAGCGACTTTGCCTTGGGGTCGGTGTCCTTGAGGTTTTCGCCGTCATACACGCGCATCTTCGAGTAGACGTTGGAGTTTTCCGGCTCCTTAAGGCGGCTCAAGACCGAGAACTGGGCAAGCATCTTCAGGGTGTCCGGCGCGCAGTGGGCATTGGCCAGGGAGCTGTTGGTGAGCAGTTTCTCGTAGATCTTGATCTCGTCGCTGACGCGCAGGCAGTAGGGCACCTTGACGATGTAGATGCGGTCGATGAAGGCTTCGTTGTTCTTGTTGTTACGGAAGCTGTGCCACTCGGACTCGTTGGAGTGGGCCAGCAGGATGCCCATAAACGGAATCGCGCCGAGGCCTTCGGTGCTGTTGTAGTTGCCTTCCTGGGTGGCCGTCAGCAGTGGATGCAGCACCTTGATCGGCGCCTTGAACATCTCGACGAATTCCATCAGCCCTTGGTTGGCGCGGCACAGGGCGCCGGAGTAGCTGTAGGCGTCGGCATCGTTCTGCGGGTATTCCTCCAGCTTGCGGATGTCGACCTTGCCGACCAGTGCGGAGATGTCCTGGTTGTTCTCGTCGCCCGGTTCGGTCTTGGCCACGGCGATCTGGTTGAGGATCGATGGGTAGAGTTTGACCACGCGGAACTGGCTGATGTCGCCGCCGTACTCGGCCAGGCGCTTGGCCGCCCAGGGCGACATGATGGTGGACAGGTAGCGCTGCGGAATGCCGAAGTCTTCTTCGAGGATGGCGCCGTCTTCGGCGGCATTGAACAGCCCCAGGGGCGACTCGAACACCGGCGAACCCTTGATCGCGTAGAAGGGCACTTTCTCCATCAGGTGCTTGAGCTTTTCCGCCAGCGACGACTTGCCGCCACCCACCGGGCCGAGCAGGTAGAGGATCTGTTTCTTTTCCTCCAGACCTTGGGCTGCGTGGCGGAAGTAGGCGACGATCTGGTCGATGCACTCTTCCATACCATGGAAGTCGGCGAAGGCCGGGTAGCGACGGATCACCTTGTTGGAGAAGATCCGCGACAGTCGCGAGTTGCTGGTGGTGTCCACCAGTTGCGGCTCACCGATGGCCATCAGCAGGCGTTCGGCGGCGGTGGCGTAGGCGCTGCGATCCTGTTTGCACAGGTCGAGGTACTCCTGCAGGGAGTACTCCTCCTGGCGAGTGGCCTCGAAGCGGTTCTGGAAGTGGCTGAAAATAGTCATGACGTCACCTCGCGGGGCTCGGAGTCGCCATGGGACCAGTCGTGCAGTGGTTGCCACGCAGCTGACGTGAATCCCCCGGGACACCAAAAGATCTCATCAATGGCCATGAGCTGCGGGCAGCTCGTTCTGATCAAGCAGGGCCTATGGCAAAGAATAGTTCGGAATCGGCGAGGTCAAGGGCTGGCGCGCCGCCCGTCTGCCGATTTGTCGGTGCAGGGCGCGGCGGCGGCGGGCTGGGCGGGGAAATATTTTTTATTCGGCCGCGCTTTGGCTGATTTCGGCGGGGTAGGTGCTGCGCCATAGCTCGATGCCGCCGTCCAGGCTGTAGACCTCGGCAAAGCCTTGGCCGACCAGGTAGGCGGCGGCGCTTTGACTGGAGTTGCCGTGGTAGCAGACCACCACGAGCGGCTGGTCGAGATCGGCCTTGGCGATAAAGTCGTGGAGGGAGTGGTTGTCCAGGTGCTGGGAGCCGCTTATATGGCCCATGGCGAAGCTTTGTGGGTCACGGATATCGACCACTACGCCACCCTGGGCGCGCAGGGCCTGAGCCTGGGCTGGGGCGATGCGTTTGAAGTCTGTCATGGGCTTGCCTCGCTGCGGGGTTGTTCGTGGGTTGTGGTGGTGGGTGCTGCAGGGCGCCGCTGTTCGTGGCACTGGCACAGGTGTTTGGCGCCGCTGTCGAGGTTCAGCAGGGTCATGGCGCCGCCCCATACGCAGCCGCTGTCCAGAGCGAACAGGTCGGGTTGGGTGCAGCGCCCTTCGAGGGCTGCCCAGTGGCCAAAAATGATTTTATGGCTGCGGGTCTTGCGGTTGTTATAGCTGAACCAGGGGGCGAAGCCGGCGGGGGCGCTGTCGACCCCCTCCTTGCTCTTCAGATCGAGGCTGCCATCGGCGCTGCAGAACCGCATGCGCGTCAGGTAATTGGTGATTACCCGCAGGCGGGCGATACCTTGCAGGTCTTTGTCCCAACGGTTCGGTTGATTGCCATACATGCCCTCGAGAAACAGCGGCAGGCGTGTGTCATCGCGCAAGGCGTCTTCCACCTCTGCCGCACGCTTGAGGGCTTTGTTCAGGGTCCACTGTGGCGGAATACCGGCATGCACCAGCAGGGTGTCGCGCTCGGCGTCGTAGTGCAGGAGTTTTTGCTGGCGTAGCCAGTTGAGCAGGTCGTCGCGATCGGGAGCATCGAGAATTTCCTGCAGCGTGTCGCCCTTTTTCAGGCGCTCGCGGTTGTGTGCCACGGCCAACAGGTGCAAGTCGTGATTGCCCAGCACGCAAGTCAGAGAGTCGCGCATGGCGTAAAGAAAGCGCAGGGTTTCCAGCGACTGCGGGCCACGGTTGACCAGGTCACCAACCAGCCACAAACGATCCTTCGCGGGGTCGAAGGCCACCTCTTTGAGCAGGCATTGCAGTGGTTGCAGGCAGCCTTGCAGGTCGCCGACGGCGTAGACGGTCATATCAGTGCAGCGCTCCCGGGACCACTAGGCGGAAGGGGGCGATGGGGGCGTCGAAAGTGGCGCCGTCATCGGTCTGCATCTGGTAACTGCCTTGCATAAAGCCCACGCGGGTGGTCATCAAGGTGCCACTGCTGTAGCTGTATTGCTCGCCGGGTTCGAGCCGTGGCTGTTGGCCGACCACGCCTGGGCCGCGGACTTCCTGCACATGGCCATCGCCGTCGGTAATCACCCAGTGGCGGCTCAGCAACTTGGCTGCCAGTTGGCCGCTGTTGTTTAGGGTGACCGTGTAGGCGAAGGCGTAGCGGTTCTGTTCCGGCTGTGATTGTTCCGGCAGAAAGCGCGAGGTGACGCTGACGTCGATTTGCTGTGCGGGTTTGGGCATGGGCAGGGCTCTGCTGAATAGGGTCGGAGCCGGATGGGCCTGGCGCTGGACCGCAGCCCGCCAGGCGGGTGCGGCCAAAAGCTGAGTCTAGGGCCTTAGTCGGCGCTTGTCTGCGGGCTCGGCTGCAGGCTGAGCTGGTCGGCCAGGCGCACGAAGGCGGCCAGGTCGAGCTGTTCCGGGCGCAGGCTGCCATCAACACCGGCGGCTTCGATTTCAGCTGTGCTGAGCAGGGCCTTGAGGGTGTTACGCAGGGTTTTACGCCGTTGGTTAAAGGCTTCACGAACCACGCGCTCAAGCAGACGATGGTCCTTTGCTGGGTGCGGCAGCACGTCGTGGGGGGTTAGACGGACGATGGCGGAGTCGACTTTCGGTGGTGGATTGAAGGCGCCTGGGCCGACGTTGAACAGGTGCTCCACGCGGCAGTGGTACTGCACCATGATCGACAGGCGACCCCAGTCACCACCGCCTGGTGTGGCAGCTAGGCGCTCGACCACTTCCTTTTGCAGCATAAAGTGCATGTCGCGGATCACCCCGGCATTGGCCAGCAGATGGAAAATCAGCGGGGTCGAGATGTTGTACGGCAGGTTGCCGACCACGCGCAGGCTGCGGGGCTCCGGGTTGAGGCTGTTGAAGTCGAACTTCAGGGCATCGCCCTGGTGCAGGTTGAAAGCCGGGTTGCTGCCGAATTTGGCACGCAGAATCGGCACCAGATCGTGGTCCAGTTCGATCACATCCAACTGTGCGCCGCTGTTGAGCAGACCTTCGGTAAGCGCACCCTGACCTGGACCGATTTCCAGCAGGCGCTCGCCCGGGCGGGCGTGGATGCCGCGCAGGATGCGGTGAATCACCCCGGCATCGTGCAGGAAGTTCTGGCCGAAGCGCTTGCGCGCGCGGTGTTGGTAATTCTCGGTCATGGACGCGGCTCCGGGCCCCAAGCGATACGCTTGAGCGAATGCAAAAGGCCGGCAGTTTAACAGCAAAGCCACACCGTTCGGTGTTTGCGCTTAGGTCTGCTCCCGTTTCATTGCGAGCGAATGAAGCGGGAACAGACCCTAGCCGTGCACGGCCATCTGGTAGGCGGTTAGCAGTGCGACCTGCAGGCTGCCGGTGTCGACCTTGCCGCTGCCGGCCAGGTCCAGAGCGGTGCCGTGGTCGACTGAAGTGCGAATAATCGGCAGGCCAAGGGTGATGTTCACCGCCGCGCCGAAGCCTTTGTACTTGAGCACGGGCAGGCCCTGGTCGTGGTACATGGCCAGCACCGCATCGCAGTGCTCCAGGTGCTTGGGGGTGAACAAGGTGTCGGCGGGCAGCGGGCCAATCAGGTTCAAACCGTCGTCACGCAGGCGTGCCAGGCACGGCTCGATGATGTCGATTTCCTCGCGGCCCATGTGCCCGGTTTCACCTGCATGGGGGTTGAGGCCGCAGACCAGGATGCGCGGGGCAGCAATGCCGAACTTGTTGACCAGGTCGGCATGCAGGATGCGGGTGACCCGTTCGAGGCGCTCAGGCGTGATGGCATCAGCGACATCGCGCAGGGGCAGGTGGGTGGTTACCAGCGCAACCCGCAGACCATGGGTGGCGAGCATCATCACCACCTGTTCAGTGTGGGTTAGCTCGGCCAGGTATTCGGTGTGACCGGAGAAGGGGATGCCCGCCTGGTTGATCACGCCTTTGTGTACGGGCGCTGTGATCATCCCGGCAAAGTCGCCCTTGATGCAGCCGGAACCCGCGCGGTGCAAGGTTTCCAGTACATAAGCGGCGTTGGCCGGGTCCAGCTGGCCGGCCACCACGGGGGCGCTCAGTGGCGTATCCCAGACGTACAGGCTACCTGCAGCCGCCGGTTGCTCGGGCCAGTGGCCGGGCTCGACCGAGATTAACTGCACGGTTAGTTGCAACTGGCTCGCCCGCGCCGCCAGCAAGGGCTGGCTGGCGATGGCGATCAGTGGGTAAGGCTGGGCTTGCGCGGCGAGCAGCAGGCACAGGTCGGGACCAATGCCGGCGGGCTCGCCGGGCGTAACGGCAAAGCGTGGCAGGCTCACAGCTTGCTTTCTACGTAGGCCTCGTCGCGGATCTGGCGCAGCCAGGCTTGCAACTCATCTTCGTATTTGCGGTTACGCAGAACGCTGAGGGCTTGTTGCTTGCGGAACTGCTCGCTGCCGTCAGTGGCGCGGCGGCCCATGACCTGCAGGACGTGCCAGCCGAATGCGCTCTTGAACGGTTTGGACACTTCACCGCTTTCGGTTTGCGCCATCACTGCGCGGAATTCCGGCACCAGGGCATTTGGGTCGATCCAGTTGAGATCGCCGCCGTTAAGGGCTGAACCAGGATCTTCCGAGAAGTCTTTCGCCAGTTCGGCGAAGTCTTCGCCGGCCATGATGCGCTCATAAACACGCTCAGCCAGACGCTTGGTCTCGGCTTCACTGCGAATTTCGCTCGGCTTGATCAGCACGTGACGCACATGCACTTCATCGCGCACCTGGGTCTCGCCGCCGCGTTTTTCCAGCAGCTTGATCAGGATAAAGCCGCCTGGCGTGCGAATCGGCTCGCTGGTTTCGCCAACGCTCAGGGCGCCGATCATCGAGTCAAACGGTGCCGGCAGCTGGGCTGCTTTACGCCAGCCCATGTTACCGCCCTCAAGAGCGGTTTCGCTGGCCGAGCTGGCAATCGCCAACTGGGCAAAGTCGGCGCCTTGCTGCAGTTGCTGGTACAGTTCCTGCGCCCGGCGCTCGGCTGCCTGGATTTCGTCGGCGGAGGCCGCATCCGGCACGCGAATCAGGATGTTGGCCAGGCGGTACTCGACCGACAGCTGCATCTTGCCGCTTTCCGACTCAAGGAAGTTTTCCACTTCCTGGTCGCTGACCTGAATACGTTCGGCCACCCGGCGTTGACGCACGCGGCTGATGATCATTTCCCGACGGATCTGCTCGCGGGCGTCCTCATAGGACAGGCCGTCACGCTCCAGGGCGGCGCGGAACTGCTCCAAGCTCAGGTTGTTACGCTGGGCAATGGTGCCGACGGCCTGGTTGAGCTCTTCGTCAGTGATGCGAATGCCGGAGCGGTCGCCGATTTGTAGCTGGATGTTCTCGATGATCAGGCGCTCAAGCACCTGCTGGCTCAGAACATGCTCAGGCGGCAGGCTGTCACCGCGCTTGGCGATGGTCTGCTGCACTTCACGTACGCGTTGGTCCAGCTGGCTTTGCATGACCACGTCGGTATCAACGATGGCCACTACGCGGTCGAGGGGCTGTACTTCGGCGTGTACCGAGGTACCGAGAAACACTGCGCCCAGCAACAGCGGGCGCAGACAATCAGAAAGCTTGGTCTTCACGTTCACGATAACCTTGAATGCCTTGGTCGAGGAAAGTCCCAGTCTTGTTGCCTACGACACCGCCGAGGCCTTTGAGCACGATCTGCAGGAAAATCCCGTGGTCGCCTTGCTCGTTCTGGGAAGGGGACAGGCTGACTTCGTTATTGTCGACCCAGTAGCGATTGATCAGGCGCAGTTTCCAGCAGCAACTGTCGTACTCGAAGCCACCAAAGGCTTCCAGGGTGCGGTTGCGGTTGTAGTCATGCTGCCAACGGGCAATGACGCTCCACTGTGGCACCAGCGGCCAGATGGTGGAGAAGTCGTGCTGACTGACTTTGTAGTAATCCTTGATGTAGTTGCTGTCGCCCGGGTTGCCGTAATCGCCGCCCTGCTGCCAGGTGCCACTCTCTGGGTCGTAGACCACGGTGTCATTGCTGTAGCGATAACCGAGGTTGACCACCTTGTTGAGGTTGTCCTGCGGCTGGTAGTGGAACATCGCGCTGCCGGAACGGGTGCTGTGGGTGCTCTCGTCCCAGTTGAAGTCGGACGACAGGCGCCAGTCGCGGTTGAAGCGGTAGAGGTATTCCAGCGCATAAGGCGACTGCGAGGTCGTGGCGTCTGCACGGTCGCGGTAGTCGATGCCCGGCATCTGCACTTTACGGTCGGCAAAGTACGCCGCCTGGCCGATGCTGAAGGTCTGCCGTTCGAAGCCGTTAGGCTCGATCCAGCGGTTGGTTACGCCGAGGGACAGCTTGTTCTCGTCGCCCACCCGGTCGCGGCCGCTGAAGCGGTTATCGCGAAACAGCGAGCCATAGTTGAAGCGGCTCTCGCCACTGTCAAAGATCGGAATGTCGTCCTGTTTCTCTTCCGGTACATAGAGGTAGAACAGGCGCGGTTCCAGGGTCTGGCGGTAGTCTTTGCCGAACAGTTGGGTGTTGCGGTCGAAGTACAGGCCGCTGTCGACGCTGGAAACGGCTACGCCGCGATCCGGGGCATCATCAAAAGCGCCCACTTGCGCCTTGCCGATGCTGTCCAGGGTCAGGTCGTAATCGGTGTACAGATACTTGATCGACGGAGTGACATAGCCGTAGCTGTTGCTCATCGGCAGGCTCAGCCCGGGCGCGACGTGGGCGCGATCACCGTTGGCGCGAGCCAGGCCGGTGATGCGGTCGTCATACCAGCGCTGGGCGTCGGTGCCGGTGTTGCCGTCTTCGTCGGTGAAGTAGCCTTTGCGCAGGTCGCGGTCGAAGCGCACCAGTTCACTGGCGTAAGTCATTTTCAGGCCGCCAGCCTCAACCGGTACTACGCCATCCAGGGTGATCTGCGGCAGGCGGTTGTACGGGGTGATCTCGGTAACCGTGGCCATTTCATAGGCGTGGGCATTCAGGCGTGCGGTGTAGCTGTCGCCGCGCCAGGTCAGTGCGCCTTGCTGGTTAACGAAGCTGGGCGTGTCGATGCCCAGGTCGGTGTCCAGGTCCTGAAAGTAGTAGGGGTCGCTGATGTCGGTGAAGTCCACTTCGCTCAATAGGCGCGAGTCCAAACCGCCTTTGTGCTGCCAGCTGTACATCCAGCGGGTGTCTTCATATTCGGACTGCAGTTTGCGGTCGTCATTTTCATCGTTGAGGATGGCTGCGCCGATCTGACCTTCGCTGCTCTTGGTCAGGTAGCGACCTTCGCCTTCCAGCAGTAACCCACGATCGGCCATATAGGTCGGATAGAGGGTGGCATCGTAGTTAGGCGCCAGGTTGAAGTAATAAGGCGTTTGCAGGGTCATGCCGTTGTCGCTGGACGAGCTGATGCTCGGGGCGAGGAAGCCGGACTGACGACGGTCATCGATCGGGAAGTAGATATACGGGGTGTAGAACACCGGTATGTCTTTAATCCGCAGCGTGACGTTGGTGGCAGTGCCGAAACCGGTGAGCGGGTTCAGCTTGATGTTGTTGCCCTTCAGGTGCCAAGCGTTGTTGCCAGGTTCGCAACGGGTGTAAGTACCGTCCTTGAGACGGATGATGGCGTCTTCCTGGCGCTTGGCATACAGCGCGTTGCCGCGCACATGGCCTTTGTGCATGACGTATTCAGCGTTGTCGATTTTCGCCGCACCGGTGTCCAGTTGCAGCTCGGCACGGTCGCCGACCACCAGAGCACCCTTGTCACGCAGGCGCACGTTGCCGACCAGCTCGCCACGGTTTTCCGTCTGATACAGGCTCGCTTCGTCAGCTTCAACCTGCAGGCCGGCTTGGCGCAGCACCACATCACCGGCGAGGGTGGCGACTTGCTGCTCCTGCTCAAAGCGCGAGGCTTTTGCCGAGACGAACATTGGCGCGTCATTCAGTGGCGTATCGTCGTTCATGCCCGGCCGCGTTGGCTCGATATAGGCGCCAGCGCAGTACGGACCGGCTTCGGCCAGTTGGGCGGCGCTAAGTTTGTCGCGCGGCACCCAATCGAGATGGCTATAGTCGGCGCTGCGCGAGCTTAGGCCTTTGCCCTCGCTGTCAGTGACCAGTGCCGTTTTCGCGGTACTGGTATCGCCAGCGCTGTCAGCGGCCACGGCACTAACGGCGGTGGCACTGTGGGTCGGCCGTGGTGGCAGCTTGGCCGCGGTGCTTTTCGGGGCGCAGGCCCAGCCGCCGGAGGCGGACACTTGGCAATCAAACTGCTCGGCAGCCACAGCGAAGGGCACGGCCAATGGCTGCATAGCCAACAGGCTGCCAGTCACCAGCAATGGAAATTTTTTGCGGAACGCGGGGGATTTTACTGCCATCTTGTTTTCCGGGCTTCCTGCGCGCCATCAACATGCAGGAAGCTGCATGCCTCTCGATGGGCTGAAAAAGATGCTGGATAATAAAGCATGACCCGCGCAACGGCTAGCGCCGTCGGAGACCCTTGCAATGCCTGATGAAGATCTACGTTTAACCCAGCTGCGCCACTGGCTGGAGCTGCAATTGCCGGCCCTGTTTGCACGCCAAGGGTGGGGCGCCGTGCCGCCGGCCAGCCTCACCAGTGCCAGCAGTGACGCCAGCTTCCGCCGTTATTTTCGCTGGGAAGGGGGTGGTCGCACGCTTATTGTGATGGATGCGCCGCCACCTCAGGAAGACTGCACGCCCTTCGTCAAGGTCGCCGGGCTGCTGGCTCAGGCCGATGTGCATGTACCGCAAATTCTCGCTGCCGACCTGGCGCAAGGCTTTCTGCTGCTGCCCGATCTGGGCCGGCAGACCTACTTGGACGTGATTACTGCGGAGAACGCCGATGAGCTGTTCGCCGCGGCGTTGAATGCCTTGCTGCAATTCCAACAATTGCCCCTGACGGATGGTTTGCCGGTGTATGACGACGCTTTGCTGCGTCGCGAGCTGCAGTTGTTTCCCGACTGGTACCTGGCCAAGCACCTGCAACTGACCTTGAATGCCGAGCAGGCGGCTGCCTGGCAGCGGATCTGCAGCGTCTTGATCGATAGCGCCCTGGCCCAGCCCCAGGTGCTGGTGCACCGTGACTATATGCCGCGCAACCTGATGCTCAGCAGCCCCAATCCGGGCGTGCTGGATTTTCAGGATGCGGTCTATGGCCCGGTCACTTATGACGTGACCTGCCTGTTTAAAGATGCCTTCCTCAGTTGGCCGCCCGAGCGGGTGCGTGGCTGGCTCGAACAGTATTGGCAACAGGCCCAGGCGGTCGGCATCCCGGTGCAGGCGCAGTTGGAGGACTTTCTGCGGGCCAGCGATCTGATGGGCGTGCAGCGCCACCTCAAGGTCATCGGCATCTTCGCGCGGATTTGCCATCGCGATGGCAAGCCCAAATACCTGGGCGACGTGCCGCGTTTCTTTGCCTATATCCACGAAGTGCTGGCGCGCCGACCGGAGCTGGCTGAATTGGGCGAACTGCTGGCCAGCCTGCCGCAGGCGGCGGATGTGCCGGCATGAAGGCGATGATCCTGGCCGCCGGCAAGGGTGAGCGTTTACGCCCTCTGACCCTGCACACGCCCAAGCCGCTGGTGCCAGTGGCCGGCGTGCCCTTGATCGAGTATCACCTGCGTGCCCTGGCGGCAGCCGGGATCTGCGACGTGGTAATCAACCACGCCTGGCTCGGCCAGCAAATTGAGGATCATCTGGGTGACGGCGCGCGTTTTGGCGTGCAGATCCGCTATTCGGCGGAGCACGAGCCGCTGGAAACCGGCGGCGGCATCTTTCGCGCCCTGCCGTTGCTGGGCGACGAGCCGTTTCTGCTGGTCAATGGTGATATCTGGACGGATTACAGTTTCGATAATCTGCCACGCAGTCTGAATGGGCTGGCCCATCTGGTGCTGGTGGACAATCCAGCACACCACCCGCAGGGCGATTTTGCCCTGCAGGATGGCCAGGTGCTGAACGCCAGCGCCGGGCAGCCGAGCCTTACCTACAGCGGTCTGGCGTTGCTCAGCCCGCACCTGTTTGCCGACTGCTCGGACGGCGCCTTCAAGCTGGCGCCGTTATTGCGTCAGGCCATGGCGGCTGGCCAGGTCAGTGGTGAGCACTACGGCGGTCGCTGGGTGGATGTCGGCACCCATGAGCGCCTCGCTGAAGTCGAACAGTTGCTTGCGGAGCGTGGCTAGGGTGTTCTGGCCGCTCACGTTGCTCGGGGCGCTGGCCGGACTGCTGCTGGCGAGTATTCCTGGCGCGCTGCTTGGTGCGTTGCTCGGGCAGGTGCTGGACCGTCGCCTGCAGCTGCGCTCCTGGGCCGATTTGCGCCTGCGCATGGGCGGCAAGCCCGGACTGGGCGAGCAGGAGCTGTTATTTGTTCTGCTCGGGCGCTTGGCCAGGAGCGGCGGGGTGGTACGGCCTGCCCATATTCAACAGGCCCGTGAGGAAATGCGCCGGATGCAGCTGGATGGTGCGGCGCAACAGCGCGCAGTTGAGGCGTTTAACCGTGGCAAGACACCCGCAGACAACCTGCGTCGGCCGTTGCGGCAATTGCGCGGGCAGGATGTAACGGTCGAAGGGTTGCTATGTGCCTGCTGGCGCCTGGCCTGGGCCGAGGGACAGGTGCCGTCGTCCACGCGTGAGCTGATTCTGGGCTGGGGCCAGTGGCTGGGTTGGCGCCGCGATGCGGTGCTGGCGCTGGAGGCGCCTTACGTTCGTCGCGCGAGTCGTGGTGTACGCAGTGCCGACGCCGAGCTTGAGGCACTGCGCCTGCTCGGCGTCAGCAGCGAGGCCACGCCGGCGCAAATCAAGCAAGCGTACCGGCGCCTGCTCAGTCGTCATCATCCGGACAAACTGGCCGGCTCGGGGGCCGGTGCCGCGCGTCTGCGTGAGGCCACGGAAATCACCAGTGAGTTGCACCGCGCCTATGCCCTGCTGCGTCAGCGCCACAGTCAGCGCTAGTGCTGTTTGAAATATAAGGCAGCGCCCACAGGTTTTGCGTCAGACGCGATCTTTGTGGGAGCAGTCTCGACCGCGAACGGCGAAGGCCGCAGCGTCGTGGCGATATAAGTACCTTCAACAACGTATTGCTTCATTAGCAGGCTTATTTAGCTGCCGGCGCTTTCACATCGAGGCTGAGCCAGCCACGAATGCGGCGGAACAATTGCTCTTGTTCGGTAGCCGGATTGCCTGGCAAGGCTTTCATCGCCACCTGGACATAAGCCGGTTGGGTCTGGCGCTTGCTGGCCTGTTGGCGCTTCAGCGCCGCGGTGCGGTCGGCGGGTTGATCTTTATAGTAGAAATCCCCCACAGCCAGCTTCAGGCCAGGCACCAACTCCTCCAGTGGTGGGGTGAAGCCTTCTGGCACCTTGGCGGCCACCAGCAGCAGGTTTTGCACCTCGGGGTTCGGGTTTTTGCCCAGGTAGCTGGCTGCCCAATAGCCGCCAGAACCATGGCCGAGCAGCACGATGCGTTTGGGTTTTTGCGTCTGGGCAAACGCCACGGCGGCCTGAATGCGGGCCAGGACACGCTCGGCGTGTTGCTCCGGCGTGACCTGGGTCAGAGGGCCTGCTTCGGGGGCGGCGATGGCTTGGGTTGTCGCGGCGGGTGTTTCATCTGGCGCCGCTTGCGTCGTGTCAGTGGCGGGCGCCGCTGGGTCGGTTTCGGCGGTTGCGCTGGCGGTTTCTTCAGGTGCTGGCGCGGGCGCGACCTGGGGTGCCTGGTCATGGGGGTCGGGCAGGGTCAGGCTGAGGCTGCTCCAGCCGACATCAGGCAGTTTGTTGCGCAGTGGGCCGATGGCTTGCGGCCAGTCGGCGCTTTCACTGTCACCTGGAATGAGGATCACCACGCCGCTGGATTCGGCTGCATTGGCTGGCTTCCACAAGGCGAGAAAGTTGCCATCGCTGGCCGCGAGTTGCTGCTGCTCAGCGTTGGGTAATTGCTGTTGCAGGGCTTGGGCTTCGTTCTCGCTGCGCTCGGGCACTGCGACGTGCTCGGTGGGTGGCGCTGCCGGTGTGTCAGCAGCGGCTTCTGCGGGAGCGTCCGCCGGGGCATCCGCAGCGGCAGGAGGTGCCTCGGCGGGTGCCGCTGCCGCGGCTTGTTCTTCCGCCCAGGTGGGGGTGGCGCAGGGCAGCAGCAGGGTCAGGCAGCAGAGTGAAAGTGTCGAAGCAAGTGTGCGAGACATCAGAGCAGTCCAGGCCGGGAGTAATTTGTTCAGCCTAATAGCTGGGCCGTGATTTGTCAGGCGCCGCTTGCGTCTGTTGGCGGCCTGCCGGATAAGTCAGAAGTATTCAGGGTTGATGGTCTTTTCAATCTGCAGATCGGGAGCGGCATGTTGTGCTCGGCATGATTCGAAGTTTGCTGGTGATCGGCCTTTTGGCGTGCTCGGCGCTGTTGGCGCCCGCCTACGCTGCGGCGATCGAGCCGCTGGCGCTGGACAGCGCGCAGCGCGCTTGGCTGGATCAGCATCGGCAGTTGCGCGTCGGGGTGGTTTTGCAGGCGCCGTTTGTGCAGTTTGACCGGCGACTGCAGCAGCTATCCGGGCTTAATGTCGAGCTGATGACCTGGCTGGCCAGCGCCCTGCAGGTGGAACTGGTGTGGCAGCAGTATGCTGATCAGGCAGCGCTGGAAACGGCGGTGCGTAAAGGCCTGGTCGATCTGGCTCCCGGCCTCAGTCAGACCCCAGCGGGTCTGCGCCTGTGGCTGTATTCGGACCCCTACATGCGTGTGCCGCAATTGTTGGTGGGCGCACGTAATGGCGGGACGGCGGTGGAATTGGAGCAGCTCAGCGCCACAGAGCCGGTGGCTGTGCGCATGCCTAGTGTGGTGGCCGATTACCTGCGCGGCACCTATTTAAACCTCAGCCTGCAAGGCGTCAGCGGCGAGCGCCAGGCTCTGCGTCAGGTGCTCAGCCAGCAGGTGCGCTATGCGGTGATCGACGAGGCGCAGTTCAGCCGTCTGGCCCGTGAAAGTGAGTTTGCCGAGCTGGCAGTGGTGGCCGATATCGGTCTGCCGCAGTTGCTGCGGGTTGCCTCGCGGCGCGATTGGCCGCAGCTCTCGGGGTTGATCGACAGCGCCCTGCGCAGCCTGTCGCCCAAGCAACTGGATCAGTTGCGCGGGCGCTGGCTGCAGCTCAAATACCCGCGCCTGAGTGAGTCGCCAGGGTTCTGGCAGAACCTCAGTGCCCTGCTGACGGTGCTGTTGCTGGCGGCCCTGGCCATCCTGTTTGCCCTGCGCCGGCAGCGCACGCTGCTGGAGCGCGGCTTGCTGGAGGCGCGCCAGGCCATCGAATCGCGCGAGGCGGCCGAGCAGGCGCTGCGCCTGACTCAATTCTCCATCGATCAGAGCACGGTCGGCATCCTCTGGGTCAACTGGGACAGCCATATCGGCTACGCCAACCGCGCTGCCGAACAGATGCTTGGCTACGGCGCCGGAGGGTTGCTGGCGCTGCCGCTGATCGAGATCGAAGCGAGTTTGCAGATGGACCGCTGGCTGGCCCTGTGGAAGCGCGTACGCAGCGGCGGTGAAGAGCCGTTGAGCTTCGAGAGCAACTGCCTGCGCGCCGATGGCAGCACCTTACCGGCCGATGTGTCGCTGAGCTTTCTGCGCTTTCGTCAGGCCGAATACCTGGTGGTCTACCTCACCGACGTCACCGAGCGCCGCCGTGCCCTGGCCGCCCTGCAGGAAAGCGAGGCGCGCCTGCAGGGCATCGCCGCTAACGTGCCTGGCCTGGTGTTTCGTCTGGAGCGGGCGCAGTTGGACGCGCCGGTGGATTTTGCCTTTATCAGTGAAGGCAGCGAGCAGTTGGTCGGCTATCCGGCCAGCACCTTGCTGCTGCCGGGGCGTGGGATTCGCAGCTTGGTGCATACGGAGGACCTGGACGGTTACAACCAAAGCCAGACGGCCGCTCTGGAGGCCGACCGCGATTGGCATTGGCAAGGGCGCATCCTGACCCGCGAAGGTGAGCAGCGCTGGGCTGATATCAAGGCCATCGCCCGGCGCCTGGAAGACGGCCTGGTGGTCTGGGACGGTATCGTCTGGGACATCAGCGAGAGCAAGCGTATCGAGCTGGCGCTGAGCGAATCGCGCGGTCAGTTGCGGGAATTATCGGCGCACCTGGAAAGCGTGCGCGAAGAAGAAAAAGCCCGCATCGCCCGTGAAGTGCATGACGAACTGGGCCAGGTGTTGACCGTGCTCAAGTTGGAAACCTCCATGTGCGAGCTGGCCTTTGGTGAGCTGGATGCCGGCTTGCAGGAACGCCTGAACAGCATGAAGCGGCTGATCGCCAACCTGTTCCAACTGGTGCGTGATGTGGCCACCGCCTTGCGCCCGCCGATTCTCGATGCCGGCATCAGCTCGGCGATCGAATGGCAGGCTCAGCGCTTTGAGGCGCGTACGCAAATTCCTTGTCTGGTGCAGGTGCCGGATAACTTGCCGGCCCTGGCGGACGACAAAGCGATCGGTCTGTTTCGGATTCTCCAGGAGGCGCTAACCAATGTGCTGCGCCACGCCCAGGCGCATACTGTTGAGCTCAACCTAACCCTTGACGCCGGCTGGCTGTGCCTGACCATCAGCGACGATGGCTGCGGTTTTGTCGCCCCCACGGGCCGGCCCAGCTCCTTTGGTTTGGTCGGCATGCGCGAGCGGGTGCTGATGCTCGGCGGTGAGTTGCATCTGGACAGTCGTCTGGGCGAGGGCACCACCCTCAGCGTGCGCATCCCCCTGGAATAGGCCTGGAATGAATATGGAGGCAGTAGCGTGATTCGAGTACTGGTGGCGGAAGACCACACCATCGTCCGCGAGGGCATCAAGCAACTCATCGGCCTGGCCAAGGATCTGCAAGTGGTCGGTGAGGCCTGCAACGGCGAGCAATTACTCGAGACCCTGCGTCACCTGCCTTGCGACGTGGTGCTGCTGGATATCTCGATGCCTGGGGTGAATGGCCTGGAGGCGATTCCGCGGATTCGCGCGTTGAACAATCCGCCGGCCATCCTGGTGTTGTCGATGCATGACGAGGCGCAAATGGCCGCCCGCGCCCTCAAGGTCGGTGCCGCCGGCTATGCCACCAAGGACAGCGACCCGGCATTGCTGTTGTTGGCAATTCGCAAGGTCGCCGCTGGTGGGCGCTATATCGATCCGGAACTGGCCGATCGCATGGTCTTCGAGGTCGGGCTGACCGATGCGCGGCCGGCCCATGCGTTGTTGTCCGAGCGCGAGTTTTCGGTGTTCGAGCGCCTGGTGCAGGGCGCCAGCGTCAACGACATTGCCCAGCAACTGGCCCTCAGTAACAAGACCATCAGCACCCACAAGGCGCGTCTGATGCAGAAGATGAACGTCACCTCTATGGCCGATCTGGTGCGCTACGCCATGGAGCACAAGTTGCTCTAGGCGGCGTCCGAAACCGGGCAGCCTCCTTCATGCTGAAGCTTAATGCTTCAGCCGCAGCACTTCGGGCAAGGCGTCGGCCAGGTAGTCGAACAGTTGCCGCAAACTCTGCTGGTCACGCTGGTCGCTGTGCATCACCACCCAAACTCCCAACTCGAAGCTGAACAGTTCCACCGGCAGGGCGAGCAGATCGGGCTCGCGCTGTGCCAGCGCGGCATGGCATAAGCCGATGCCCATGCCGCTGCGCAGGGCTGCCAGGCGGGCCATGGCGCAATCAGAACGAAAGGCCAGCGCTTCGATCGGTAGGGCAAAACCCTGTGTCTGCCAATGGGTATGCAGGCCCAGGTTGCGGTCGTAGCCGATCAGTTGGTGTTTGGCTAAATCCGCCTGGGTGAGAGGCATGCCGTGTTGTGCCAGATAGTCGCGGTGGGCATACAGGCTCAAGCGGCTCTGGCCCAGTCCGCGTGCGAGCAAAGCGCCCTGTTGCGGCGCGACCATGCGGATCGCCAGGTCGGCTTCGCGGCGCAGTAAATCCTCATTGTGTTCGGCGATCGACAGCTCCAACTGCACGCCCGGATGTTGCTGTTGGAAGGGCGCCAGCAGCGGCGTGATCACTTCGACACCGAGCACTTCAGGCACCGTCAGGCGCAGCACACCGGCGCCGGTCTGCTGGCTGATACGTCGCTGCATGGTCGATACGGCCGTCGACATGCCGCTGACCGGCTCGAGCAATTGCAAGGCGGCCGGCGTCGGCTCCAAACCTTCCGGGGAACGGGTGAACAGGCTAACCCCCAGATTACTTTCCAGCTTGGCGATCTGCCGGCTGACGGTGGACTGCGTTGTCAGCAATTGCCGTGCGGCGGCGGACAGGCTGCCCGCCTGCAGTACGGCGAAAAAATAGCGGAACAGGTCCCAGTCGGCTTGGTTATCCATCGATTTGTGCATAGTGACTCCGCGCTGCCGGAGGTTCACGGCGTGCTGTTGACTGGCTACCTTGCGAGGCTATCAAGACCACGAGTGTTCGGACATGACCGCAACCAGCAATTTCCCGTTCAGTCGCGCCAAGCTGGCGCAGATTCGCGCCCGTGAAGACGCCGCTTATGCCGCACGCACCCCTCGTTCACACGCCATGCGTGAAGAAGGGCGTGCGCACATGCCACAGGGCGTGCCGATGGCCTGGATGGTTTCACTTAATCGCCTCAGTCCGCCCTTTATCGATCACGCCAGCGGCACCCAGTTCACCGATGTGGATGGCAATAGCTACTTGGATTTCAATGTGGCCGACCTGAGCATGACCATGGGCTATGCACCTAAGCCGATCGTTGACGCGGTTTGTCGGCAGGTGCAGCGCGGTGCGCAGTTTCTGCTGCCGACCGCTGATGCGGTGCAGGTCAGTCGCCTGCTGGCTGAGCAGGTTGGTTTGCCCTACTGGCAGTTCACCCTGTCAGCCTCCGGAGCCAACACCGAGGTCATGCGCATTGCTCGACATATAACCGGGCGCGAAAAGCTGGTGATTTTCGATGGTCACTACCATGGCCATATCGACGAAACCATGGTTACCCAAACCGCCGAAGGGGTGGTGCACGAGCAGTTCGGCCCGGCGAAAAGCAGCGCCGAGCACACCCTGATTTTGCCTTTCAATGACCTTGCCGCGCTGGAGCAGGTGCTTGCTACGCAACAGGTCGCACTGGTCTTGACCGAGCCGGCACTGACTAACTGCACCTTGGTGCAGCCTGACCCTGGCTACCTTCAGGGCGTACGCGAATTGACCCGCAAGTACGGCACGCTGCTGTGCCTGGACGAGGCGCATACCTTCCAATTCGGCTATGGCGGCCTGACGGGTGCCTGGGGGTTGGAGACTGACTTTGTGGTGCTCGGCAAGGGGCTGGGCTCAGGCATCGCCTTTGCTTTGTATGGCATGACTGAGGCGATTGCCCGTCATCTGGAGCAGCACACCGACAGCGATGCCGGCCAGGTCGGGCTGGCCACCGGCGGTACGCTGTATGCCTCGGCACTGGCGGTGGCCGCCGCCCGCGCGAGCCTGGAAGACGTGCTGACCCCAGCGAACTATCAGCGCATTGAAACACTCGGCGGCCGTCTGGCCGACGGCTTGCGCCAGTTGATCAAACACCATCAGTTGCCGTGGCAGGCATTCCAGCTCGGGCCGCGCGCGGGTTTCTGTCTGACCCCAGAGTTACCGCGCACGGGGGCTGTGGCCAATTTGTCGATCGATGTCGAGTTCATTGATTGCCGCCGCGTGTACATGGCCAATCGCGGTATCTGGGATGCGATCATTTCCGCAGGCCCGCAGGTATCCTTTGCCCACACTGAAGCTGACGTTGATACCTACCTGCGCGTGGTCGGCGAATTCCTCGCCGAACTGGCCGACTAAACGGAGCCCGAGCATGAATCATCTGCACGATGTAGAACTGGCCAAGGCCTACCGCCTACTCAATCACGGGCCGGTCACATTGGTTACCTTTGAGCACGAAGGAGCCGGCAATGTGATGGCGGCGTCCTGGGTGATGCCGTTGGATTTCGACCCTCCAAAGCTGGCGCTGGTGCTGGATCGCAACACCTACAGCCGCGGCTTGTTGGAAGGCTCCGGCACGTTCGTGATTAATCTGCCGGGGCGTCAGCAGGCTGAGCTCACCTTGGCCGTAGGCAATTGCAGCGGGCAGCAGCAAGACAAATTCGCGCAGTTTGGCATTACGCCGCAGCGTGCCAAGGCCGTTCAGGCGCCGATCGTTCCAGGTTGTCTGGCCTATCTGGAGTGCCGGGTGATTGAAGAGCCCGGCGTGCAGCAGCGCTATGATCTTTTCGTCGCCGAAGTCGTTGCCGCTTACGCCGATGAGCGGGCGTTCTCCAATGGACGCTGGCACTTTCCTGACGATGAATTGCGCACCCTGCATTACTCGGCAGGCGGCACCTTCTACCCAACCGGTAACCCGTTCAAGGTGACTATGCCCGCCGGCGTTGATGACTGAAGATCGCGCTAATCCGCTGGATGGCTTTTTTGGCGTTTCATCTGTGTGCTGGGCAGGTGTCTGTCACTCGACCGTGCGCAAGGGCTAGCAAGCAGGAGGGGCTGCTTGCTAGCCTCAATGGCGATTGAAGTTGCGCTCGTCTTGTAGGGCAATCCCTACCCGCAGTCGTCCGTTGTGCTTATAGCAATCTCTCATACCCGCCGATTTGCGTTGCCGACCTGCAGCCCTAGTCTTAAGTCACGACAGACAACAAGACAAAAGGTGCGGTTATGGTCGATACGCAAGCGAACGATGTACTGGTCAGCTTTCGTGGCGTGCAGAAGAGCTACGACGGCGAGAACCTCATCGTCAAAGACCTCAACCTGGATATTCGCAAAGGCGAATTCCTCACCTTGCTGGGGCCGTCCGGCTCGGGCAAGACCACCAGCCTGATGATGCTGGCCGGCTTCGAGACGCCCACCGCTGGGGAGATTCTCCTGGCCGGCAAGGCGATCAATAACGTGCCGCCGCACAAGCGTGACATCGGCATGGTGTTCCAGAACTACGCCTTGTTCCCGCACATGACCGTGGCCGAGAACCTGGCGTTTCCGTTGTCGGTGCGCGGCATGAACAAGACCGACAGCAGTGAGCGGGTCAAGCGTGCGCTGTCCATGGTGCAGCTGGATAAATTCCGCAATCGCTATCCCGGTCAACTCTCTGGCGGTCAGCAGCAGCGTGTGGCCCTGGCCCGCGCCCTGGTGTTCGAGCCGCAGTTGGTGCTGATGGATGAGCCGCTGGGCGCGCTTGACAAACAGCTGCGTGAGCACATGCAGATGGAGATCAAACACATCCACCAGCGCCTCGGCGTGACCGTGGTGTACGTGACCCACGACCAGGGCGAAGCCCTGACCATGTCCGACCGCGTGGCGGTATTCCACCAGGGCGAGATCCAGCAGATCGCGCCACCACGCTGCCTGTATGAAGAGCCGAAGAACACCTTCGTGGCCAACTTTATTGGCGAGAACAACCGCCTCAACGGCCGTCTGCACAGCCGCAGCGGTGAGCGTTGCGTGGTCGAGCTGAGCCGTGGCGAGAAGGTCGAGGCGCTGGCGGTGAATGTCGGCGCGGTCGGTGGTCCGGTGACCCTGTCGATCCGCCCGGAGCGCATTCGCTTGAACGGCGCCAGTGAAAGCTGTGCCAACCGCTTCAGTGGCCGCGTGGAGGAATTCATCTATCTGGGCGACCACGTGCGTGTGCGCCTGGAGGTTTGTGGCAAGGCCGATTTCTTCGTCAAACAACCGATTGCCGAGCTTGATCCGGCACTCGCGGTGGGCGACGTGGTGCCCCTCGGCTGGCAAGTGGAGCACGTGCGCGCGCTCGACCCGTTACTCGATGCTGTGTGATCGATCCGTTATCAATCCAGTGGAGACAAAAACAATGAACAACTCTCTCAAACTCACTGCGCTGACCCTGGGCATGGCGTTCGCCGCCTCCAGCATGGCGGCCGACCTGACTGTGGTGTCCTTTGGTGGCGCGAACAAAAACGCCCAGGTCAAAGCCTTCTACAGCCCGTGGGAAGCGGCCGGTCACGGCAAGGTGATTGCCGGCGAATACAACGGTGAAATGGCCAAGGTCAAAGCCATGGTCGACACCAAGAGCGTGTCCTGGCATCTGGTTGAAGTTGAGTCGCCGGAGCTGGCCCGTGGCTGTGACGAAGGCCTGTTCGAAACCCTCGACTCGGCGCAGTTTGGTAACCCCGATGACTTCGTTCCGGGTGCCATTCAACCGTGCGGCGTGGGCTTCTTCGTGTGGTCGACCGTGCTGGCCTATAACGCCGACAAGCTGAAAAGCGCGCCTACTGGTTGGGCCGATTTCTGGGACACCAACAAGTTCCCAGGCAAGCGTGGCCTGCGTAAAGGCGCCAAGTACACCCTGGAATTCGCCCTGATGGCCGATGGCGTGGCGCCGAAAGAGGTCTACACGGTGCTGGCGACCCCAGCCGGTGTTGATCGCGCCTTCAAGAAACTCGACCAGCTCAAGCCGAGCATTCAGTGGTGGGAAGCGGGCGCTCAGCCGCCGCAATACCTGGCTTCCGGTGACGTCGTGATGAGCTCGGCCTACAACGGTCGCATCGCAGCCGTGCAGAAAGAAAGCAACCTCAAAGTGGTGTGGAACGGCGGCATCTACGACTTCGATTCCTGGGCCATTCCGAAGGGCGCCAAGGATCTGGAAGCCGCACAGAAGTTCATTGCCTACTCGATCCAGCCGCAGCAGCAGAAGACCTACTCGGAAAACATCGCCTACGGTCCAGCCAATACCAAGGCCGTGGCGCTGATGGACAAGTCGATGTTGGCGGACATGCCGACCACCCCGGAAAACATCGCCAACCAAGTGCCGATGGATGTGGTGTTCTGGGCTGACTACGGCGAGCAGCTGGAACAGCGCTTCAACGCCTGGGCTGCCAAGTAAGACAGGCGGCGCAACCGTCGCCAAGGCGGTTGCGCTACCTCAGTTTGCGGGTTCTCGCCTGACTATGGCGGGGCCCGGAGTTACCCTTTGGCCGCGTTCGCGTGGCCTTTTTTAGCGGAGTTCACTATGGCCGTCGCCAAGCCTCTCACCATGGTTACCGGGCCCAATCTGAAGCAACGACTGGCGCGTGCCGAGCGGGTTAACCGCTTGAAGGCCCAGGCGCTGATCCTGCCGCTGGTGCTGTTTCTCGTGCTGGTCTTCCTGGTGCCGATTGTGGCGTTGCTGGTCAAGAGCGTGGGCAATCCGGAAGTGGTGGGTTCACTGCCGCGTACCGTGGCGGCCCTACAGCAGTGGGATGGTAAAGCCTTGCCCGCCGAGCCGGCGTATCAGGCGCTGAGCCTGGACCTGGCCGATGCGCGCAAGCAGCAGACCCTGGGTGACTTGTCGAAACGCCTGAACATGGAACTGGCAGGCTACCGCAGCCTTATGTCGAAAACCGCCCGCGCGCTGCCTTTCAAAAGCGAGCCGGCTTCCTATAAAGATGCGCTGGAAAGCCTCGATGAGCGCTGGGGCGACCCGGCCTACTGGCAGGTCATCCGTCGCAACGACAGCAATGTCACCCCCTATTACCTGTTGGCCGCCCTGGACCATCGCATCGACGATCTCGGCGAGCTGGCGACGGCTACGCCGGACCAGGCCATCTACCTGGACATTTTTGCTCGCACCTTCTGGATGGGCCTGGTGATTACCGCCATCTGCCTGCTGCTGGCCTACCCGTTGGCCTATCTGCTGGCCAACCTGCCGTCGCGGCAGAGCAACCTGCTGATGATTCTGGTGCTGTTGCCGTTCTGGACCTCGATCCTGGTGCGGGTCGCGGCCTGGATCGTGCTGCTGCAGTCCGGCGGTTTGATCAACAGCGCGCTGCTGGCGATCGGTCTGATTGATCAGCCGCTGGAGTTGGTGTTCAACCGTACCGGCGTGTACATCTCGATGGTGCACATCATGCTGCCGTTCATGATCCTGCCGATCTACAGCGTGATGAAGGGCATTTCACCGACCTACATGCGTGCCGCTATCTCCCTGGGCTGCCACCCGTTCGCCAGCTTCTGGCGGGTGTATTTCCCACAGACCCTGGCCGGCGTCGGCGCCGGTTGCCTGCTGGTGTTCATCCTGGCGATTGGTTACTACATCACCCCGGCATTGCTGGGCAGCCCGGGCGATCAGATGGTCAGCTACTTCGTCGCCTTCTACACCAACGTCAGCATCAACTGGGGCATGGCCACGGCCCTCGGCGGCCTGCTGCTGCTCGCCACCCTGGTGCTCTACGTGGTGTACAGCTGGCTGGTGGGCGCCAGTCGTCTGCGCCTGAGTTGAATTAAAGGCCTGCGCCGCAGGCCAACCGCAGGGCGGGAGAGGGGGCGTGTCGGCAGCTTGCTCCCCTCTCCCAGTCCCTCCTCCACAAGCGGGGGAGAGACATAAAGATGTGACCTTCGCCATTGGGCGAGGGTGGCCCCAGGGCCGGGAGAGGGGCGTTGCCCCCGTTGCTGGATCAAGAATTCTGGAGAACAACCATGCTCAGCCCCTACATGTCCCCGATTGAACGCGTGTGGTTCTACAGCCTGCGCATCCTCTGCGGCCTGGTGCTGCTGTTTCTGATTCTGCCGGTGCTGGTCATCGTGCCGCTGTCGTTCAACTCCGGCAGCTTTCTGGTCTATCCGCTGCAAGGCTTTTCCCTGCACTGGTACCAGGACTTCTTCAGCTCGGCCGACTGGATGCGCTCGCTGCGCAACAGCATGATCATCGCTCCGGCGGCCACCTTGCTGGCCATGGTGTTCGGCACCCTGGCGGCCATCGGCCTGACCCGCGGCGAGTTCCGTGGCAAGGCGTTGGTGATGAGCCTGGTGATTTCGCCGATGGTGGTGCCGGTGGTGATCGTCGGTGTGTCCAGCTACCTGTTCTTTGCTCCGCTGGGCCTGGGTAACAGCTACCTGGCGCTGATCCTGGTGCACGCCGTGCTTGGCGTGCCCTTTGTGATCATCACCGTGTCGGCCACCCTGCAGGGTTTCAACTACAACCTGGTGCGTGCCGCGGCCAGCCTGGGTGCCTCGCCGCTGACCGCGTTCTTCCGGGTGACCTTGCCGCTGATTGCGCCGGGGGTGATTTCCGGGGCGCTGTTTGCCTTCGCCACCTCGTTCGACGAAGTGGTGGTGACCCTGTTCCTCGCCGGCCCCGAGCAAGCCACCTTGCCACGGCAGATGTTCAGCGGCATCCGTGAAAACCTCAGCCCGACCATCGCCGCCGCGGCGACCCTGTTGATCGGTTTTTCCATTGTTCTGCTGCTGACGTTGGAATGGTTGCGCGGCCGTAGTGAGAAAATGCGCACCTCGGCCAGTCACGAATAACCGCCTGCGACCAAGGTCGTGCCCGCCGCTGACACAGGACAACCGCCAGCGGCGACGACTCAGGCTACAATGCGCGCCATCGTGAATCTGCCCCGAGGTGCGCCATGCAGCCTTTTGCCATTGCTCCGTCCATTCTGTCCGCCGACTTCGCCCGCCTCGGCGAGGAAGTCGATAACGTTCTCGCCGCTGGCGCCGACATCGTCCACTTCGATGTTATGGACAACCACTACGTCCCCAACCTGACCATCGGCCCGATGGTGTGCACGGCGCTGCGCAAGTACGGCATCACCGCGCCGATTGACGTGCACCTGATGGTCTCGCCGGTGGATCGCATCATTGGCGACTTTATCGAGGCTGGTGCCAGCTACATCACCTTCCACCCGGAAGCCAGCGGCCACATCGACCGTTCCCTGCAGCTGATCAAAGACGGTGGCTGCAAGGCCGGCCTGGTGTTCAACCCGGCCACCTCGCTGGAAAGCCTCAAGTACGTGATGGACAAGGTCGACATGATCCTGCTGATGAGCGTCAACCCAGGCTTTGGCGGGCAGAAGTTCATCCCTGGCACCCTCGACAAACTGCGCGAGGCGCGGGCTCTGATCGAAGCCTCCGGGCGCGACATTCGTCTGGAGATCGACGGCGGCGTCAACGTCAAGAACATCCGCGAAATCGCCGCTGCTGGCGCCGATACCTTTGTCGCCGGCTCGGCGATCTTCAATACCCCGGACTATGCCGAAGTGATCGCCGCGATGCGTGCCGAGCTCGCGCTCGCCCGCGGATGAGTGGCTTCGAGCGCTTGCTGGCCGGTCGCCTGCCGCGCCTGGTGATGTTCGATCTGGACGGCACCCTGGTTGATTCGGTGCCCGACCTGGCGGCGGCGGTCGATGAAATGCTGCTCAGCCTTGGGCGCCCGCCGGCCGGTCGCGAGCAGGTGCGTAACTGGGTTGGCAATGGCGCACGGGTGCTGGTGCGGCGCGCCCTGGCGGGCGACCTGCAGCACGAGCAGGTGGCTGACGCGGATGCTGATCACGCTCTCGACCTGTTTCTTGCCGCCTATGCCAACAGCCACGGCCTGAGTGCGATCTACCCCGGCGTACGGGAAACCCTGAAGTGGCTCAAGCAGCAAGGCATCGAGATGGCCTTGATCACCAATAAGCCGGAGCGCTTCGTGGGCCCGTTGCTGGACGATTTGCGCATCGGCCGCTATTTCCGCTGGATCATCGGCGGCGATACCTTGCCACAGCAAAAGCCCGATCCCACCGCCTTGCTGCATGTGCTCAAAATGGCCGAGGTCAGCCCAGGCGAAGCGTTGTTTGTGGGTGACTCGCGCAGCGATGTGTTGGCCTCGAAGGCGGCGGGTGTCGCCTGCATCGCCATGAGTTATGGCTATAACCACGGTCGGCCGATTGCCGAAGAGTCGCCCGCGCTGGTGATCAATGATTTGCGCGAGTTGCTGCCCGGTTGCTTCGAAACAGCCGCTGCGCTACCGTTGCCCGATGCCGTTCAATCCCCCCGCTCAAGAGATTTAATCGTGGTGGTCCCCCGCAAACATTGGTTCATCAAGTCCGGGATGAAAATCCTCAAGGCCCTGGCCCGCTGGCGTTGGCGCGCCTGACATGTGCCTGACCGGCGTGCCGGTATGTTTGCCTATTTGCTGACCGTTTGCTCCTCAAGCCACGAGGCTGATTATGACCCGCGAAGAATTCCTGCGTTTAGCCGCTGCCGGCTATAACCGTATCCCTATGGCGATCGAAACCCTGGCGGATTTCGACACCCCCTTGTCCCTGTACCTGAAGCTGGCCGACGCGCCGTACTCCTATTTGCTGGAGTCGGTGCAGGGCGGCGAGAAGTGGGGGCGTTACTCGATCATCGGCCTGCCGTGCCGCACCGTGCTGCGTGCCTACGAGCACAAGGTCTCGGTGAGCGTCGATGACGTGGTGATCGAGCAGCACGACTGCGAAGACCCGCTGGCCTTTGTCGAGGCCTTCAAAGAGCGTTATCAGGTCGCGCCGATTGCCGGCTTGCCGCGCTTCAATGGCGGTCTGGTGGGCTACTTCGGCTATGACTGCGTGCGCTACGTCGAGAAGAAACTGGCCACCTGCCCGAACCCCGATCCGCTGGGCAATCCGGACATTCTGCTGATGGTCTCCGACGCTGTGGTGGTGTTCGATAACCTGGCCGGCAAGCTGCACGCCATTGTCCTGGCTGACCCTAGCGAAGCCGATGCTTACGAGCGCGGTCAGGCGCGCCTAGCTGAGCTGATGGAGCAACTGCGCCAGCCGATTACCCCGCGCCGTGGCCTCGATTTGAGCGCCTTGGGCGAAACGGCGGAGCCGACCTTCCGCTCCAGCTTCAGCCGTGAGGACTACGAGCGCGCCGTCGATACCATCAAGGAATACATCCTCGCTGGCGACTGCATGCAGGTGGTGCCGTCGCAACGTATGAGCATCGATTTCTCGGCGGCGCCCATCGACCTGTACCGCGCCCTGCGTTGCTTCAACCCGACGCCGTACATGTACTTCTTCAACTTCGGCGACTTCCATGTAGTGGGCAGCTCGCCGGAAGTGCTGGTGCGGGTCGAGGACGGCCTGGTCACCGTGCGGCCGATTGCCGGCACCCGTCCGCGAGGCGCTACCGAGGAAGCCGATCTGGCCCTGGAACAGGACCTGCTGGCCGACGCCAAAGAGATTGCCGAGCACCTGATGCTGATCGACCTGGGCCGCAACGATGCTGGCCGGGTGTCGGAGACCGGCTCGGTGAAGGTCACCGAGAAGATGGTGATCGAGCGCTATTCCAACGTCATGCACATCGTCTCCAACGTCAACGGTCAGCTGAAGCAGGGCCTGAGTGCCATGGACGCGCTGCGTGCCATTCTGCCGGCCGGCACCCTGTCCGGCGCACCGAAGATTCGCGCGATGGAAATCATCGACGAGCTGGAGCCGGTCAAGCGCGGTGTCTATGGCGGCGCCGTGGGTTATCTGGCCTGGAACGGCAACATGGACACCGCGATTGCGATCCGCACGGCGGTGATCAAGAACGGTGAGCTGCACGTGCAGGCCGGTGGCGGCATCGTTGCCGACTCGGTGCCGGCGCTGGAGTGGGAAGAAACCCTGAACAAGCGTCGCGCCATGTTCCGCGCCGTGGCCCTGGCCGAACACACGCACAAAACTTACGGCTGAAACCTCGCGGCCTGCCTGCGGGCAGGCCTTGCGCGAGCTCGCCGCCCGCCCGTTGTTGGTTGAATCGTTACGCTGGAGCTTACCCATGCCTGCGCCCCAAGCGCCTTCTGCTCTGGCAGTACTGCCGGACAACTACAAGGCACTGCTGTATGTGCTGGCGTTGTCTTTCCCTGGGCAGCTGAAGACCGCGCTGGTGCGTCACCTGCGCGAAATGGGTGTGCGCGCGTCCGCGGCCCGTGCCTTTGATGCCGCCTCACTGAACGAAATTCTTGAGCCCTTGCAGCGCCTGCAATGGTTGTCCGAAGCCGGCTCTGGGCAGCCGATTTGCCTGTTGCCGGGACGCCGCAACCTGGTGTTGCAGCAGCTCAGTGGCGACAGCAACAAAGACCGTTGGCTGGACCTGTTGCGCAGCAGCTTGGGCGCGCCCCGCGCCGGCTGGGAAGTGCAGACCCAGGAATATCAGCTGCACAGCCTGTGGCTGGCGATCTTGCAGGGCCAAGCCTTCGAGCTGCGGCAGATCCTTGAGCGCCTGGCCAGTTGGCATGTAGAGGCACCGGCCCAGCAGTTGTTCAGTGATGACGCGGGCAAACAGGTGTTCGCCAGCGTGGGCCAGGAGGTGCAAATCCTTCTGCTGCAAGACTATCTGAACCAGCTCAACTGGCGCTTGCAGCCGGCTGCCGAGGTCTATCGGGTGGCCCTGACGCTGTTCAAACGCGCACCGCAACAGGCCGAGCTGGGTCTGCAGCTGACGTTGCAGGCGCTGTGGCGTGGCGACTGGGCGCAGTTCAGTCGCTTGGTTGAGGAGGTCGCCGCCGTGCCGGGTGCCTTTATCCAGGGCGTGCTCAGTGGCGACAGCAGCAGTGCCCTGGCCGCCTTGCAGGCGTGGAACGGTCAGCGCCGTCCGACCAAAAAACGCAGCCTGGAACTGCCGCCGTTGTTGCATGGCTTCTACTGCCTGGCCCTGCTGGCAGGCGGCGATCCGCAGCACTTCCCGGCGCTTAAGCAGGCGATTGGGCTGGGCTTGAAGGAACATTACGGGCGCGCTTATCCGGCCCTGTCGATGTTGCTCGAGCAGTTGCAGGGCAGCAGTCAGGGCCTGGATCAGGGGCTGCGCGGCACCCTGGCATTCAATGGTTTCGACGGTCTGTTGCTGGCGCTCGGGGTGTACTGGAGCGATGCCGAAGAGGGCCGCTTGCCTGGCTGGCAGAAACTTCTGGAGGCTTTCCAGCGCCAGCTCAGCGCCGACGGTTATCACTGGCTGGCCGCCGAGGTCGAGGCTTTGCTGGCTGAACAGGCCGGGCAGCCGTGGCAGGCGCCGCAGTGGTATGTCAGCGCCGGGCTGGTGCCGCTGGTCAGGCTCTATCAGCGGCAGGCCGCCTGGCAGCATGCGCTGACCGCCCTGGCGTTGCTTAATCCGCAAAATGTTGCCACCACGGCCGCCAGCAGCAGCCGTTTGGCCTGGCTGATCAGCGGCCATGGCGCCCATATCCAGGTCGAGCCGCGCGAACAGAAACTCAGCGCCAAGGGCCAGTGGAGCAAGGGTCGCGCCGTGGCCTTGAAGCGCTTGCTGGAGGACGGCGAGCGCCTGGATTTCCTCCTTGAACAAGACCGCCAGGCCATCCGCATGATTCAGTCTGCGGTCGATTACTACGGCGGCGTGCGTTACGAATTGCCGGCTGAGCTGGCGCTGCCACGTCTGGTCGGCCACCCGGCGCTGTATTTGGGCGATGGCGCCGATGTGCGTATTGATCTGTTGTTGGGTAAGGCCAGTCTGCAGCTGCATTCGCAAGGTGAACAGATTCATCTGCAGCTGGAGCCACCAGAGCTGCAAAAGAGCGGCAACATGCTGCTCTACAAGGAAACCCCGACTCGGCTGCTGGTGTACGCGGTAAGCCGCGAACTGCGGCAGATCATCGACATCATCGGCCATGGCCTCACCGTGCCGCAGGCCGGCAAGGCGCAGTTGATCGACGCCATCAGTGCCATCGCGCCACTGTTGCCGATTCACTCGGACTTACCCGAGCTGGCCGCCCACCTCGATTGCGTGTCCGCCGATGCCACCCTGTATGCCCATCTGTTGCCGCTGCAGGGCGGGCTGCGCCTGCAATTGCTGGTGCGCCCACTGGCCAACAGCAGCTGGTTCCGCCCCGGTATCGGCCTGGCCAATGTGCTCGGCGAACTGGACGGCCGTGCGCTGCAGGCCACCCGCGACCTGGCGGCAGAAACCGCCACCCTGGAATGGGCGCTGGCGGCGTGTCCGGCCTTGGCTCAAGCCGAGTGCGATGGCCAGGAATGGCAGCTGGCCGAACCCCAGGATGCTTTGCAGGTGCTCAGCGAGTTGCAGGCCCTGGATGGTGAGCGCGTGCAGTGCGTGTGGCCGGAAGGCGAGCGCATGCGCATCAAGGCGCGGCCGGGCATGCGTCAGCTCAAGCTGGGACTCAAACAGCAGGGCGACTGGTTTGTTCTGGCCGGTGAAGTGCAGCTGGATGACGGCCGGGTGCTGCACCTGCGCCAGTTGCTGGAGCTGCTGAAAACCAACAAGGGGCGTTTTCTCAAGCTCGGTGATCAGGACTGGCTGGCCCTCAGCAGCAGTCTGCGCAAGCACCTGGATGAGCTGGCCTACCTGGCTGACGGGGTCGACGATGACGGCCTGCGCCTCAATCTGCTGACCGCGCCGTTGCTTGCTGGGCTGGCAGACGAAGCCGGTGAATTCCAAGCCGATGAGCACTGGCAGAGCCATCTGCAGCGCCTCGAATCCTTGCAGAATTTCCAGCCACAGGTACCGAGCACCCTGCAGGCCGAGTTGCGCGATTACCAGCGCGAGGGCTTTGCCTGGCTGGCGCGTCTGGCCGAGTGGGGTGTGGGCGCGTGCCTGGCGGATGACATGGGCCTGGGCAAAACGGTGCAGACCCTGGCGCTGATGCTTCAGCGCGCGCCGCGTGGGCCGCAATTGGTGGTGGCGCCGACCTCGGTGGCGATCAATTGGCTGAGTGAGGCGCAGCGCTTTGCGCCGACTCTCAACGTGCACAACTACCAGCAAACCCGTAGCCTCGAAGGCGTGGGCCCGCTGGACCTGGTGGTGGTCAGCTACGGTCTGCTGCAACAGGATCACCAGGCCTTCGTCGCTCAGCACTGGACGAGCGTGGTGCTGGATGAAGCCCAGGCAATCAAGAATGCCGGCAGCAAACGCTCCCAGGCGGCGATGACCCTGCAGGCCGACTTCAAACTGATCGCCACCGGCACGCCGCTGGAGAATCACCTCGGTGAGTTGTGGAACCTGTTTCGCTTTATCAACCCAGGTTTACTGGGTAGCCAAGAGCGCTTTGCCGAACGCTTCAGCACGCCGATCGAGCGCGGCGAGCAATCGGCGCGCAAGGCCCTCAAGGCCTTGATCCAGCCGTTTATCCTGCGCCGCTTGAAGAGCCAAGTGCTGGATGAACTGCCGCCGCGCACCGAGATCACCTACAAAGTGCCGCTTTCCGCGGAAGAGGCCCATTACTACGAGGCGCTGCGCCAGCAGGCTGTGCAGTCGCTGATCAGCGCACCGGCCGGACAGAACCAGTCCTTGCAGGTGTTGGCGGAAATTACTCGGCTGCGGCGCTTCTGCTGTCACCCCAGCTTGGTGATGCCAGGCGCTGGACTGGCTGGCAGCAAATTGGCGGCCTTCGCCGAGATCGTCGCCGAGTTGCTGGAGAACAAACACAAGGCCCTGGTGTTCAGCCAGTTCGTCGACCACCTGACGATTGTCCGGGGTTGGCTCGATGAGCAGGGTATTCACTATCAATACCTGGATGGCTCAACTTCGCCGAAAGAACGCAAGGCGCGTATGGATGCCTTCCAGGCCGGCGTCGGGGAAATCTTCCTGATCAGCCTCAAGGCCGGCGGCACTGGTTTGAACCTGACGGCGGCGGATTACGTGATCCACCTCGATCCCTGGTGGAACCCGGCCGTGGAAGACCAGGCCAGCGACCGCGCTCACCGCATGGGCCAGTTGCGCCCGGTGACCATTTACCGACTGGTCACCGAGCACACCATTGAGGAGCAGATCGTCGCCCTGCACAGCAAGAAGCGCGCCCTGGCGGACAGCCTGCTGGACGGTGGCGAGCTGAGCGCCAAGCTGGATGCCGATGCCCTGCTGAGTTTGCTGCGCGGCGATTATCAGGACCTTGGCCTGTGATGGCCTTCAGCCTGGCCGCGGGCCGATCAATATTGCGCGGCGGTCTGTGCGTGGGCTACTGTGCGGGAATAGCGCAACGAGACAGTCCCGTGGCATTCAGCAGTACCCTCCTGATGCGTCTGATCAAGGGCCACGCCCGCTGGCGTTGGCGCACTTGATCCCTCCCCGCCGACTCAGCGTCGGCAGTTTTGTGTTGCCTCTGCACTGCGTGTCACTGGCCTGCAGCCCGTCGCTTAAAGCGCGCGGCGCGAGACGCCCGGCAGTATCAGGGTTTTAAATTTAAGCGCAGTAGAAGCAAAGGGTTGAGCAAGAAATGCTGCTAATGATCGATAACTACGACTCCTTCACCTACAACGTCGTGCAGTACCTGGCCGAGCTGGGCGCTGACGTTAACGTCATCCGGAATGACGAACTGACCGTGGCCGAGATCGAGGCGCTGAATCCCGAGCGCATCGTGGTTTCCCCCGGCCCCTGCACGCCGACCGAAGCCGGCGTGTCGCTGGCGGTGATCGCGCACTTTGCCGGCAAACTGCCGATTCTTGGCGTGTGCCTGGGCCATCAGAGCATTGGCCAGGTCTTTGGCGGTGACGTGGTGCGTGCGCGCCAGGTGATGCACGGCAAGACCAGTCCGGTGTTCCATCACGACACCGGCGTGTTTGCCGGCCTGAACAACCCGTTGACCGTGACCCGCTACCACTCTCTGGTGGTCAAGCGCGAAACCCTGCCGGAGTGCCTGGAGATTACCGCCTGGACCCAGCTGGATGACGGCTCGGTCGACGAGATCATGGGCTTGCGCCATAAGACCCTGAACATCGAAGGCGTGCAGTTCCACCCCGAGTCGATCCTGACCGAGCAGGGCCACGAGCTGTTTGCCAACTTCCTCAAGCAGACTGGAGGCGTGCGGGCATGAATATCAAGGAAGCCCTGAATCGGGTGGTGGCCCAGCTCGACCTGTCCACCGAGGAAATGCAGGACGTGATGCGCGAAATCATGACCGGCCAGTGCAGCGAGGCGCAGATCGGCGCCTTTCTGATGGGCATGCGCATGAAGAGCGAGACCATCGACGAGATCGTCGGCGCCGTGTCGGTGATGCGTGAGCTGGCCAGTCAGGTCGAGTTGCCGAGCCTCAAGCATGTGGTCGACGTGGTCGGCACCGGCGGCGATGGCGCCAATATCTTCAACGTCTCCACTGCGGCGGCCTTCGTGGTGGCGGCAGCGGGCGGCAAGGTGGCCAAGCACGGCAACCGCGCGGTGTCCGGTAAAAGCGGCAGTGCCGATTTGCTTGAGGCCGCCGGCATTTACCTGGAGTTGACCCCGGTGCAGGTGGCGCGTTGCATCGACACCGTCGGTGTCGGGTTTATGTTCGCCCAGGTGCACCACAAGGCCATGAAACACGCTGCTGCCCCACGCCGTGAGCTGGGTTTGCGCACCATCTTCAACATGCTCGGCCCACTGACCAATCCGGCTGGCGTGCGCCATCAGGTCGTTGGCGTATTCAGCCAAGCCCTTTGCCGGCCGCTGGCTGAGGTGCTCAAGCGCCTGGGCAGCGAGCACATCCTGGTGGTGCACTCCCGAGATGGCCTGGACGAATTCAGCCTGGCCGCGCCGACCCATGTGGCCGAACTGAAAGATGGCGTGATCAGCGAGTATGAAGTCAGCCCCGAGGACTTCGGCCTGCACAGCCAGACCCTGATGGGCCTGGAGGTGGACGGTCCGCAAGCGTCGCTGGAACTGATCCGCGATGCCCTGGGGCGGCGCAAAACCGAAGCCGGCAAGAAGGCCGGTGACCTGATCGTGCTAAATGCCGGCGCGGCGCTGTATGCCGCCGACCTGGCCACCAGTTTGGTTGAGGGTGTACGCCTGGCCCATGACGCGCTGCATACTGGCCTGGCGCGGGAAAAAATGGACGAGCTGGCGTCCTTTACCGCGGTATTCCGTGAGGAGAATCAAGCGTGAGCCTGCCGACCATTCTGGAAAACATCATCGCCCGCAAATATGTGGAAGTGGCCGAGCGCAGTGCGCGGGTCAGCCTGGCCGAGCTGGAGCGCCTGGCGCGCGCGGCCGATGCCCCGCGCGGCTTTGCCAAGGCCATGCTGGAGCGGGTCGCGCGCAAGGAAGCGGCAGTGATTGCCGAGATCAAAAAGGCCTCGCCGAGCAAGGGCGTAATCCGTGAGGACTTCGATCCTGCGGCGATCGCGGTCAGCTACGCCAAGGGCGGCGCCACCTGCTTGTCGGTGCTCACTGATGTGGACTTCTTCCAGGGCGCCGATGCCTACCTGCAACAGGCGCGCGCGGCTTGCAGCCTGCCGGTGATTCGCAAGGACTTCATGGTCGATCCTTATCAGATCGTCGAAGCCCGCGCCCTCGGCGCCGACTGCGTGCTGTTGATCGTCTCGGCCCTGGAGGATGGGCAGATGGCTGAACTGGCCAGCGTGGCCAAGGACTTCAACCTCGATGTGCTGGTCGAAGTGCACGATGGCGCCGAGCTTGAACGCGCCCTGAAGACCCTGGATACGCCGCTGGTAGGGATCAATAATCGTAACCTGCACACCTTCGAGGTAAGCCTGGACACCACGCTGGATCTGCTGCCGCGGATTCCGCGGGACCGTCTGCTGGTGACCGAGAGCGGCATCATCAACCGCGCCGATGTGGAGCTGATGCAGATCAGCGAGGTGCATGCCTTCCTGGTCGGCGAGGCGTTTATGCGTGCGGCCGAGCCGGGCGTCGATGCCAAGGCCAAGCAGCTTTTCATAAATGTTCGGGAAATGCGTTTGCACAAATTCAGGTGATTTGTGGCTGATATCAAGATGGACATAATCCAAACCATCGCGCTTGATTTCAGCATCATTTGCGCGGGCGACGATGTCACGCGGCGCCAACTCCATGCGCTCATCGTGGGCCGCCATAAAGCGGCTGCCATCGGGCAGCTCAAGCACGCCGAAGCCATCATAGCGGTCAGCCTTGAAGCCGCCGCGATAGCTCAGTTTGCCTTGCTGCAATTGGCCTTCG
>OFRI01000018.1_pt1 | contig 36519 bp, 30 predicted proteins | sample 1543031 | NCBI WGS metagenome assembly OFRI01 (sample SAMN07774226, study PRJEB24372) | wastewater metagenome
GGTAATCCGGGTAATGGTAACCCTGGTCCCGGCAACCCTGGCTCGGGCAACCCAGGCAATGGAAACCCCGGCAATGGCAACCCGGGTGGGGATGATCCCGGCAAGGGTGGTCCTCGGCCTCCGAAGCGGTGACCATGCGCGCTTCTGCTGATGAACTCGGTCGACGTCGACTTTCTGTCGTCGTCTGGTCCGTGCTGATCCTGGCGTTCGCGGGCATTGGAATGCTCGCGAACGCCTTCCGGCCCCTTGACGACGTCTTCGCGTCTGCGCGGTTCTCGGTGCTGGAAAGGCCCGCCACCCAGAGCCTGACGATCGTCGAGATCGATTCCCGAAGCCTGGTCGCCGCAGAGGCCTGGCCATGGGATCGGCGACGGTATGCCCAGGCGATCGACAATCTGATTTTGGCGGGCGCGACCCTGGTCGCGGTTGATGTCGATTTCAGCGCGCCGTCGAACCCCGCGTCCGATCAGGCGCTGGCGGCGGCGGTATCGCGCCACCCCGGCCAGGTGGCGTTGGCGACCTTTGAGCAGATGGAGTCATATGGCGCCGGCGAAGGACGCAGATCGGGCAATCGTCCGATCGCGCCGCTTCTGAATGATTCCTTGCTCGCTTCGGTCAATGTGCCTGTGGATGGCGACGGAAGGGTGCGCCATTACGATTATGGCGCCTCAGATGAAGCGCCGCCATCGGTCGCGGCCCTCCTGGCCGATGCCGCGGTGCGACAGGGCGCTTTCACCGTCGATTTCGGGATCGAGCAGAAATCGATCCCCCACCTCAGTTTCGAGGACGTCTACAGCGGCCGCTTCGACCCCTCGCTCGTGCGCGGCAAGAAGATTCTGATGGGGGCGACGGCCCTGGAACTCGGCGACGAGTTCGCCACGCCCGTCGGACTGTTGCCCGGCGTCATCATCCACGCCCTCGCCTACGAAAGTATCGCTGACGGACGGGCCCTGGTCAGCCTTAGCCCGCTGGCTCTTCTGATCCTCTGCGCCGGGCTCGTCGCGGCGTTACAGCCTGTCAGAAGCGGAGGCGGCGCCCTGTGGCGGCTGGTCGTGCGCCATGTCGCCATCACGGCCTTGATCGTCATCGCGCCGATCGTGCTTCAGGCCTTGCTGCCGGTCAGCATCGACATCGCCGCGCTTCTTTTCACGCAGACACTGATGGCGATCTGGGCGACCCGCGTGGAGTTGACGAGGCAAGCCAAGGCGATCGTGCAGGCGCGAGAGGCCGGCCTGCTTCATCTGGCGATGCACCAGCCGGAAACAGGGCTTCCCAATCGCCGAGCTCTGCTGGCGGGCATCGACGACCTGATCGCCACAGCCGAGACCAACGTCGCCGTGTTTGCGATCGGCGTGGATCGCCATGCGGAAATGCGCGGGGTCGTCGGTTATGACGTCGCCAACACCTTGATGGTTCAGCTTGCGGACCGCTTGGCCGATTTGGCCGACGTGGACCTGGTGGCGCAAATCGCGTCCTCGGTGCTCGCCTTCTCGCGGGCCGATCTGTCCGTCGATCAGCAACACGCCCTGGCCAGATCGCTTCGCGCCGTGGAAACGACCTTCACCGTCGACGGCCAGCCTCTGGATTTGTTCGTCCGCATCGGCAGCGCCTCACAGGATAGGCAGTCGGCGAGCGGCGACGCCCTGATCGAACGGGCGACGACGGCGCTTAACCAGGCCGATCTCTCGGACGACCGTACGGTGCTTTATGACGAGGCGACCTTTGTCGATCCTGACAACAACCTCGCCCTGATGTCGGAACTTCGCGACGCCCTGCGCACGAGCGATGTCAGTCTGCACTATCAGCCCAAGCGCAAGACCTCGGATGGCTCAACGGCTTCGGTCGAGGCGCTCTGCCGCTGGCATCATCCCGTTCGCGGTCGGATCGGGCCGGACCTGTTCATTCCGATCGCCGAACAGACGGGACAGATCAGGGCGCTGACCGAATGGAGCATCGTTAAGGCGATCGAAGATCAGGCCGCGTTGAGGGCCCAAGGCGTTCATCTGGCAATCGCTCTGAATGTTTCGGGACGTCTTCTTGTGGATGAGGCCTTCCGGGCACGTGCGCTTCAGTTGATCGAGGGCTGCGACGCCGATCTCATCTTCGAAATCACTGAGACTGCCGTCATCGAAAACCCGAAGATCGCGGCGCAGGCGATCGCGGCCTATCGGGCGGCGGGTGTGCGGATTTCGATCGACGACTACGGCGCCGGCCTGTCTTCGCTCAGCTATCTGAAAATGCTGAACGCCGACGAGTTGAAGATCGACCGTTCCCTGATCCTTGATGTCCTCGACAGCGGGCGCGATCGCCTGATTATCAAATCCACCGTCGATCTGGCCCACGGCTTGGGCATGACCGTCGTCGCTGAAGGCGTTGAAACCGAGGAAGTCTTTGACGCCTTGTCGGCTCTGGGATGTGACACCATCCAGGGCTACTGGGTCTCGCGACCACTGCCTTTTGAAGGTCTGGTGAGTTTTTTGACACCATCCGAAAGCACAAAAGCTCTGTCCAACCCCCATCTAGGCACCGCTGCATAGAGCTTGAGGATCGTAACATAAGGCTTGGGGCAGCACGCGATTGGCGCTTGTTACAGGATTGATGGTTCTAACGTGCAGAAAATCGGGCATATTTTCCCACACTACGAATCTGAGGGTCGGGCGTTCGAATCGCTCCGGGTGCGCCACTTCTTTCAATGACTTGGTGATATGCGCGTGTTCATAGACGCATGGTGACAGTCGTTTTGCACATTCTTTACAGTCAACGCTCGGCTCGGATGGTCTAATCACCATCCAGCACGTCAACCGGGTTCGCAAACTGCGCCGCCGATGTTGTGTGGCCCGGTCCATCATTTGTCTTGATGGAAGACATGGGAACGTGCGGCGGGACGGTTCTGATAGCCACGGGCATCCAGCGTCAGTTTATGAGTTGAAAACTCAATCTCAGGGCGCCGGTAATGCCTTTGACGCCCATGCGCATGCAGATGGCGCGCAGGTGGGCGCGCACGGTGTGGATCGACATATCCATCTTTCGGCCGATGTCCTTCGGGGCCTCGCCTTGCGTCAGATGGGAAAGGACCAGGAGTTCGGCGCGGGTCAGACCGAAGATGGCGCGCAGCGGCTCCATACCCTCCACGCCCATGCAGTGAGCCGGGCGCGCCGTGGCGAAGATGCGGTCGATCGCATCGGGCGCCGTCGTCAGATCCAGCAGGCACCAGGCGTCATCGCCTGCGCGAAACAGAAGGCGGCCGTGCGATTGTCGTCCTTCCAACAGACGGTTGGCCAAGGCGTCGAACTCGCCACGATTGCGATGGGAGGGGCAGATAAAGGCCCCGCCAGCGCCCAGCACGCCCGCTGCAATCATGGCTCTGGCATTGGCGTTGGCGTGGATCACGCAGCCTTGAGGATCCAGAACGAACCGGGCGAGAATGTCGTGTTCGAACCAGGCGGTGCAGTCCGCACGGGGCAGGGGTGTCGGATTTCCGGTCGATCTGATTGGCGTCCGGCGCTGCCCAAACTCTCCTTGCAGGATTGCTGAACCAGCATGGCCGTCTGTTCGCGACGACGCCGCTATCTTTTGCTCATACATTTGCGCCACCCATTTCCGCAGGCTGTCCAAACCCGGATAGGGCTGTCAGCCTCAAGCTTACGATCTGTGTGTGCCGGCTCCTCCAAACAGCCGGCTCATCGCGTTAACTTTGTTACCAGTTTGACGGCCGGGTCGTAATCGCCGCTATGGGCTAACCATGATGGGGTATCTTTCGTCAGCGGGGCGATATGTCGATGGCGAGCACGTCCTGATAGCGACCGGCCATCTGATCCTTGATCTTGCCCAAGGTGAACAGCATCGGCAGCGACATGCCGGCGAGGGTGCGGGGCGGATCGACCTCCTTGGTCCAGGGCGCCTGTAGATCGACCGGCGTCCCGTCCAGCTCGACGGCGTAGGCGACGGTGGACGGTGTCTCCGCGTCGCCCTGACGCTGCATCAGGCCGCGATGTTCGGACATGATCGCGATGACCGACGGTGCATTGGCGCGGACCTGAATGAAGATGCGCCGCGTCAGGCCGGTAGAGGCGTCACCGAAATCGACCACCTCCACACTGGAACCCGAACCAAAGGCGCCGGCAGCGCCAGCCAGATTCAGTTGTGCTCGGGGCGTGGAGACCAACTGCATACGGACCGGGATTGGGGCAAGCAAAGCCGTTCCATCGGCGTCCTTGATCAGCAGCTTTAAGTCGCTGGCGTAGGTTCCGGCGTCGGGCACGGCGTCCACGACGATGGCGGCGTCCAGCTGCGCCTGACCTGTCGCCTTGCCGGCGAGCGTGTAACGGAAGACCCCAGGCTCGACGTCAGATGTCTGAAGCCCCGACGCCTCTCGCGGGCGGAACTGCACTCCCACGCCCCCAAGGGCCAGCCCGGACACAATCGCCCCGCCGTCGTCTACGACGGACAACCGCAGCTCGCAGACCTCGTCTGCCTGGTTCTTCAGGCCCAGATCGATGGCCCCGCTCGACGGTCCCACAGCGAAGGGATTGTAGTTGATGACGACCGTGCTGGGGCTCTGGGTCAGGGCGAGGTCGCAGGCTCTCGCCTTGGAGGCGGTCACGGCCAGGATAGCCGCCAGGACCAGCGAGACGATGACGGTCAGCGTTTCAGACCAGGTTGGAACCCGGATCTTTCGGTCACCTTGCGCCTTGCGCCTACGGCGACGGCGGAGACGTGCGGATTTCGCCGACATCGACTGTTCCTTCCACTTTCTCGGGAATGACGAATTCTCCTACCACTGCGCCCTGGATCACGAGGCGATAGCGACCCGGAGCCAGGCCATCGGCGACGAAACGCCCGGAGCGGTTGGTGAAGAAGGGCTTGCCATCGGCATCAGCCGGAGCGCCTGCCGCCTGGATGACGCCGCCGGCCAGAGCGACCGGCCCATTGGCGGACATCAGGACGCCTCGCGCGGTGCGAGACGCGTCGCTACCCACCACGAAGCGGTACCCGTTGCCGTAGCCGGGGAAGATGTTGACCACACCGCTACCCAGGTCATAGCCCTGCGGCAGCGGATCGGCCTCGATCTCGTAGCGATTGACGCCATAGCCGCGATCCAAGCCGACCAGAGCCGGACCCAGCCATCCGCTGTGCGCGACCGTATAGCCGCTGGAATCCGTCAGCTTGATGCGCGAACGGGAGAGGGTAGGGTGGGGCGTTGCGATGACAAAGCCCTCGCGCGCCGAACGTCCGACGCCAAAGGCGCCGCCGGCATAACCGATCATCGTCGACAGTCGCCACAATGACTCCTGGCGCGTGACCCCGCCGGGCTCGGACGAAACCAGCCGGTTCGATACGAGTTCGGCGTCGAACCGATTATTGATGTAGCGCAGGTCCGCCGTGATCGCTTGGTTGGTTCGATCTTGCGACAGCCGCAAGTCGCCGCTCAAGTCGTTGAGGCGACCCGAAGATGCGCGTGACACCCCAACCTCGCGCAGGTCGTTGTCGCTGTCGTAGCGCGCGGTGGTGCTCCAGCGCCCGCCGAAGCGCGACGTCAGCGTCAATCCGAAGCGGTCCTCGTCGCGGCCATCTTCGGTGGACCCGCGCTGCCAGGCCAGATTGACCGCGAAACGACGGAAAGTGCGGCCCAGGCCCAGGCTGAAATCGGTGCGATCCTTTTGTTCGCGACCCTTTACGAAGGCGACGCCGCCGCTGATCGAATAGTCACGAAAACGCACAAGCAGCCGCGCGGCGGCGCGCCATTTCTCGTTGTTGAAAGCGGACGGATCGAAAGCGCTCTGAAAATAGCGGCTGGTCGCCTGGGCCGACGCCACAAGGCGCGCATCAGCGGTCTTGCCCAAAGTCCTTTCGAGGAGATAGTCGACAGAGGCGACGTAGCCGTTTTTTCCGGTGTCGCCGTTGTGGCTGGCGGCGCTGCTCAGCTGGATCAGACCCAGTTTGGAACCCCACGTCGCTATCGCGCCGGCTTGCCCCTTTCGGTCGGCGATCTGAGCGTTGACGCCGACGGTCAAAACATCGGACAGGCCCTTGCGAACAAAGCCGCTCGCGGCCAGCGTCGAGCCGTACTGAAGATCTCCGCCTTCTTCCAGCAGTCCGGCCGACACCCCAAAATCCAACACGCCGCGATCCAGCAGCCCGGCGCCGCCGAACAGGTCGAACACAGCGATCTCGCGCCGACCGCTGTCGTCTTCGACGAGCAGGCGAACCGAGTTGGCGCCCTGCGCGAAGGGAAAGTCGCCAATGGAGTAGGGGCCGGCCTCCAGACGGATCCGTTCCGCCACCACGCCGTTGACCTCGACGACGACCAAGGCCGGACGGTCTAGGATGAACTGCCGGCGCCCTGCGGGACGCACGTTCTGGAACGGTCGAATGGTTGAATACGCGCGTGCGGCCGATAGCCCCAAAAATCTTTGCGAGCCCTGAAAACTGTCGATGGGGGGCGCGAACTCGCCGGCGGTCAAACGTACAGCGGATTTGAAGATGTCCTTGGTCAGACGGATTTCGCGGCGCTGCCAGCGGCCTTGCGTGTTGTTCCCGTCGTAATCGACGCCGGTGGTCAGCGTGACGCCGTCAAACCCGCCGAGGTTGGCGAAAAAGTCGACGCCGCCCTGCAGCGGCGAAAAACGAGTGTCGGTGTGGGAGTAGAGTTGGGCCAGGGTGATATTCGCGCCGGCCGAAAAGTCCGCCGGTTGATCGAAGGCGGCAGGGTCGATCACCGGGGTCTGGGAGAAGCCGACATCGCGCCGTGCTCGGCTTTCCGGCGTGGATGTCGCAACGAAGGTCAGAGACAGGGGATCGAAGGTCAGAGAGAAGGTGTCGCTGACAAGGTCCGCCATATTGACCTTAGTCTGTGTCGCGATCCGGCCTGACAGAGTGGTGAAGAGTTCGGACCCGATCTGAGGCCGCAATAGGTCCAGCAGGGCTGTCGCATCCACCAATCCCTGGCCCTGGGCGTCGACCGAGCCGCTGATGTCGCCAAGATATTTGCCGTCGAGCGTGAGCGGCCCCTGGATCGGCGTAAAAACCGAGGACGGCCTGACCGAAGCAGACTGGTCCTGAATGGGTGGCGAAGCTTCGGTAACTGGGCCTTCGCTTTCGTCTCGATCGATGGCTACGACGGCGGAATAGTCCGGCGGCGCCGTGCGCATGACCTCATCGGTCAGCACGACGGGAGCGGCATGCGCCACGGTAGCCAACCCGCCCCCCATGCAGGCGACGGCCCCGATGCGGCGAAAGGCGGTTCGCGCTCCGGACCGCCCGCCCTTAAAGGACTTGCGGGCCATCGCCGGCCCTCACAGCAGCACGATAGAAGCGGTGAGGTCGCCGGATGCCGATGCGGCGAGGGCCGCCGGTATCTTCACCTGCCGCGTGGCGCCGCCGGCGATCACGCTGACCTGTCCGACATCCACTTCGGCGGCCGGCACCTCATGCGACTGTCCGTCCGCCGTCTTCAGGATGATCCTGGACTCACGGATATAGGCGAAGCCGGTCCCTGAATTATGGGCGGTCAGGATGACGTCGCCGTTCGGCTCGCGCGATACCGCAGTGACCTGCACTTCGGCGCGCGCTCTGGGCGGGGCTACGAACACATAGGTATTGATCGTGAAGGCGACCTGAATGTCAGCGCCGACGCCGCCGTCGCTGGGCGTTGTCTGCATATTGATCGGCAACTGAGCTGCGCGGACCAGATACATACGGCCCTCTTCGGTAGCGTCGCCCGTGTAGCGGACTTGGATCACCTGCTCGCGATTGGCCGGGATGACGGACTGGACAGGAAACACCGTGATGTCTTTGTCGTCTTCGACCAGAGACCGGGCGCCGTTATCATCGACCTGCATGCGATAGGTCTCGATTTCGACCGTCGCCGGTGTGGCGCTGTCGTTCCTGACGGTCATCCGATAACTGGACCCATTGCCGGACGGCGTGATCTTCGAGATCATGGGCGACACGTCCATGGCCTCGGCCGGTGCAGTCGCGCCTGCCATCAGGACTGTCGTTAAAGCCGTTGCGGCCATCAGTGTCGCGAATACATGACGTGTCATTGTTGCCCCCGTTGTGTTGTCAGACTTCTCACGAAGAAGCAGGGGCCGTCCGAGGGCGACCCCTGCATTTCGCGACGATCAAGCGGGATCGAGCGAGAAGGTGAAGGTTTCCGTATAGGTTCCGGCCGGAGCCGAGGCGGCGCCTGGACCCGAGGGGGAGGCAGCGCAACCCGAAGAGCCCGGGTTGCTCGGATCGCCCTGCGTTCCGCCCACACCGCTGCCGCCGGGGACGTTGTAGCAGAGGTTCAGGAACAGATCGCCGAAGACGCCGTCAGCCAGTTTTTGGCTGTAGCCGCCAGAGTTGGTGACTTGGGCAGGTTCGCCGGGATAGGTGTCGTTGGCCGCAAAGCCCAGGCTGGGGATTTCCGGCACGGACAGATCCCAATCGTAGTTGATCAGCTTGCCTGCCGCCGACTTGAAGTCGCCGTTGGCGGCGCTTGATGTCAGTTTGGCGCCGCTGGCGGCGTTGCACGACATCCGCAATGTGGTGACCTTCTGACGTACGCCGTTGGCGACCGCGACGTTTCCGCCTGCAACATTGGCCAAGCCGATGCCGCAGAAGTTGGTCACGGTGGTCGAGACGGTCACATTGGTCTGTGCGCTCGACACAGCCGGCATCGCCAGCAAGGCCGCAGCGGCAGTCGCCGCTGCAATAATATAGGTCCGCATAATATCCTCCAGCTTTTCAATATTTTCCCGCCCAATGAGACTGGGTGGGCGCCACAATGTCGTGGTGTCATCATCTATTCACCGCTGGAGGCGGCGTCGCATCGTCAAAGACACTATCGATGATTGCTTAGTCGATCTGCGCATCATTATTGGTGGTGCAAGGACACACCTTGAAGCTGAGCCAGCGTGTTGGTGTGAAAGTTCGACGCCACTTGGCGAGCGGTATTGAGCTGGATCGGCTTCGACGGCGGTCACTCCCCTAACTCGGGTATGTCAATTGGCCCGGTCTGTGGATAGGACGGTGTGGTGAACTGCGCCTGAGAACGCTCGACGCTTGGAATGGCTGTTTACGTGTCGAGCATCGAGGCCCAGCCACGAGGGAGGGTTGAGATGATTGTGGGCGTGACGGGCTTTCTTGCTGTCGGGAGTGAAATCGGCGACTGCGATCCACGACAGGCGAACCTGAACTTCGACGATGACGCCGAGCTCATACCGCCCTGGTCTCGCGCCATCGCGGCTTGGGTCAACATCGATCCTCGCGCCAGGATGTTGTTATCGCGATCGGGACGAATCGGTTGGGCCAACGAAGCCGCCTATCGAATGTTGAAGGACGCCGGCGTGTTCCGGCTCATTGACGACCATCTTGTCTCCGACAGTGCTCAGACGGCTGCGGCGCTGGCGCGCCTTCTGAGAGACGCTGTGCCCGGCCAAGCGATCTATGCGGTCACATCGACGGATGCGGATCGACAATGGCTTTTGCGCTGTCAACAACTGATACCCGGCGATGACGACAGCATCGGTTTTGCCGCACACCGAATGGCGGACCGTGTTTCGTACGAAGCAATGCTCCAGATTCACCACCTGACACCCTGCGAAAAACACATCGTGACGATGATGTTGGCGGGGATGGAGACGGGGCGTATTGCTCAAAAGCAGGATATCTCCATCGAGACACTGCGCACTCACATCAAACATGCCTATCGCAAGTTGGACGTCAGCAGTCGTGGCGAACTATTCGCCAAGGCTGTGGACTTCGCGGGTCTTTAGGCCGGCGCACGATTCGGGCGGAGACGTAGGTTCCGTTTGGCGGGCCATTGCGTGAACATGCCGTTCGGTCCGGGACGCAGCGGCTGATCGAGCTATACGTTCAGGGGCGCTCCGATTTTCGTGGCAATCTCCCGGCCCGCTATTGGCGCCGGCCACACAAACGCTTAACCGTGCCTGATATACAACCCATGATGGTAATCGTGAGGTTGGCATGCGGACGTTCGGACCTATTCCTTCTGCAAGGCGACGCGGGCGCGAGGGCGTGGCGGCGGTGGAGTTTGCGCTGGTGGGGCCGATCCTGGTCCTGCTGCTGATCGGCATCGTCGTCTATGGCGGCTGGTTTCTGATGGCCCAGTCGGTTCAGGCCTTGGCGTCGGAGGGCGCCAGGGCGGCGATCGGGGGGCTGGACGCTGCCGAGCGCGACGGCCTGGCGCGGCGCGAGGTCAGCGAGGCGGTGCGGGGCGTGGCGCTGAACCCCGATCACACGACCATCGAGGTGATGGAGGACGCCGGCCGCCTGCGGGTCGTCGTCGTCTATGACGCAAGCGACAGTCTGATCATGGTGCTGGGCGGAATGCTGCCGCGTCCGCCGTCTGTGATCCGGCGTTCGGCGGTCATCCATGTGGGCGACTACTGATGAGCGTCCGGGCGCCTTGTCTGCTGCTCCGGTTCGGCGCCGATCGGCGTGGGGCGGTGGCGGTGATCGCGGCGGTCGCGGGCGGTCTGTTGTGTCTGTTCACGGCGGCGGTGATCGACCTGGGTGTTCTGGTTCTGCACACCCGCCGGGTTCAGGGGGCGGCGGATCTCGCGGCGCTGTCGGCGGTGCGAAACTTGGCGCAGGGCGAGGGCGCAGTTTCGCGCGCGGCCCAGGCGACGGTCGAGGCCAATGTCGCGCCCGACGTCTCGGTCACGGTGGCGACGGCGCTGGGTGTCTATACGCCCGACCCGGCCAAGGCGCGCAATGACCGGTTCATAACCGGCGGGATCAAGCCGAACGCCGCGCGGGTCGAGGTCACCAGCCGCGCACCGATGTTCTTCACGCCGCTGTTGCTGGGCCGCGATCAGGTGCGGGTCACCCGCAGGGCCACGGCGACGACGGGCGGCGGGACGCCCAAGGCCATGATCTCGATCGGGTCGCGGCTGGCGCGACTGGACGGCGGCGTGGCCAATCAGGTGCTCGGCGGCCTGACCGGGTCCAAGGTGTCACTCAGCGTCATGGACTATCGTCGTCTGATCGATCTGGACATCAATCTGCTGGGGTTTACCGACGCCCTGGCGAACGATCTGGGCGTCCAGGTCGGCGACTACGACCGGCTTCTGGCGACCCAGATCGACGCCGCCCGTGCGTTGAGGGTGCTGGAGCGGGTGGCGGGTGGCCAGGATGGCGGGGCGCTGGGCAAGCTGGCCTCGGCCTCGGTCGGGACAAAGGTCAGGCTGGGTGATCTGATCGGGCTGGAGGCGCGCTCGCCGGACGGGATCCGCGAGGGGCTGGACGCCTCGGTGTCGGCCATGGATCTGGTCATGGCCATGCTGGAGGTCGGGGGCGGGGATCGACAGATCGCGCTGAACCTGGGCGTGCCGGCGGGGCTGGCGGATCTGAAGACCAGCCTGGCGATCGGCGAACGGCCCAATCGCTCCCCGTGGCTGACGGTGACTGCTGACGGCCAGCCGATCATCCGCACGGCTCAGGCGCGGCTCTATGTGCGGGCCAAGACCGCGCAATCCCTGTCGGGTCTGGCGCGGGTCGAACTGCCGATCCTGATCGAACTGGCGGCGTCCGAGGCGCGACTGAAGTCGCTGTCCTGCGATCCGACGCGCGCGGTCGAGGTCGATGTGCGGCCGGGCTTGGCGCGCGCATCGATCGGTGTGGTGGACGAGGCGAAGCTGGGCGATTTCAAAACCCCGCTGACGCCCCAGCGCGCGACCCTGCTGTCGGTCCTGGGCCTCGTCAGCATCACCGGCAAGGCCGATGTTGAGGCGGCGGACATCGGTTTCAGGCCGCTAAGGTTCGACGTGGGCGACATCGACAATCAGCGCACCAAGACCATGGCCTCGCGCAGCTTCGTCAGCGGGGCGGTCGCCAGCCTGCTGGCGCGGCTGGACGTGGATGTGAACGTGATCGGGCTGGGCCTGGGGCTCGGCGACCTGACCAAGGCCCTAGGGCGGCTGCTGGAGCCGCTGGGGCCGGTGCTGGACGGCGCGCTGAATCCGGTACTGGACCTGTTGGGCCTGAAGCTGGGCGAGGCCGATGTGACGGTCCACGGCCTGTCCTGCGCGACGTCGGGGCGCACGACCCCGCGTCTGGTCGGCTGAACCTTAGCCGCGGGCGGGACGCAGGCCTTCGGCCGAAGCCTGCTGAATGGCTGGACGCTTTTGACCGCCCGAGGCGATGATGCGGTCGATGCGGGCCTTTTCGGCGCGGAAGGCGGTCAGGTCGGCGCCGGCCAGTTCGGTGCCTTCCTGGGTGCGCACGCCGGCGGGATTGATCCGCTGGCCGCCGCGCCACAGCTCATAATGAAGGTGCGGACCGGTCGAGGCGCCGGTCGAGCCGACATAGGCGACAATCTGGCCCTGGCTGACCCGCTGGCCGGCGCGGATGCCCGAGCCGTAGCGCGACAGGTGGCCGTAGCCGCTTTCCAGGCCGTTGTTGTGGCGGATACGCAGCCAGTTGCCATAGCCGCCCCAGCGGCGCGCCTCGACCACCACGCCGTCCGCGGGGGCCACGACCGGCGTGCCGGTTCCGGCGGCGAAGTCGATGCCCTGGTGCATCTTCTTATAGCCCGAGATCGGGTGGGTGCGGAAACCGAAGTTGGACGACACGCGGCGGAAGCTCTGCAGCGGCGTGCGCATCATGGCGGAGCGCAGGTTCTTGCCGTTCGAATCGAAGAACTGAGCCTCCTTCGCGCCGGCGGGCTTGAAGCGATAGAAGGTGACGCCGCGCAGTTCGGCGTACATCAGGTCGCCCACATCCACCGTGCGGCCGGCCTCGGTCACTTCACGGTCGAAGACCATGGTGAACTCGTCGGAGGCGCGGATGTCGCGCTGCATGTCGAACTTGGTGGCGAACAGGCGGCTGGCGGAACGGACGATGGAGGCGGTGGCGCCCAGTTCACGCGCGCTGGCGGACAGGCTGCGCTCGACATCGCCCTTCAGGACGACGGTCTCGTGAGTGACTTTTTCTTCCAGCGAACGCAGGCGCAAGGCGCCGTCGAAGCTGCGCGATACGGTCAGTTGCGACGCCGGGCCGGTGCGCATCGTCAGGCCGATCAGGCGGGCGTCGCCCCGGCCGTTGCGCGGTTTGGCGATGGCGGTTTCGAACTTCAGTCCGGCGCGCAGATCGGCCAGGTCGAAGGCGTTGGCGACGGTGGCGGCGACGGCGCTGGCTTCTTCCGGCGCGACACCGGTGCGACGCACGGCCTGCTCGAAGGTTTCGCCGCGGCGGATCTGGACGTTGACGGCCTCGGGCGCGGTCAGGCCGGCGGGCGCGTTGGCGGCGGCGAAGGCCTTGGCTTCCATGGCCGCCATCTGGACCGAGGTCAGGGCGGGAACTTCTTCGGCCTGAGCGGGTTGATAGGCTCGACCAGCGAGCATCGCCACCGAGATTGCAGCCGCCGCCGTGAGCATGTGCGGCGCGAGCCGCATCGGCTGGCGGCGTGGGTCGAACTGAGCCATCGGTCCCCGTCGTATTGCGACGCCTTTGGCGCCAAAGCTTTACTCGTTCTCGAAGATCGCGCCGTATCGCCCGTGGCGCGAAGGCGGTCCTATACCGCGCTTGTCTCATTTTGGAAAGCAGACCGTTACAAACGGTTAACGTGCGTCAGACAAAGCTCGACGGTGCGAGGATCCCGACCTGTCGATTCGCCGTTATCTGGCCCAGCTTGACCGGCAGGAGACGGGCGCCGAAAACCGACCGTCATGCTTTGATCTTGTTCTGGGGATAAGGATGACCAAGGTGGACGGCCCGCTGTTTCAATCACGCGATCGAGCCGTTTGACCGACACACCGTCCAAGCCAAAGCCAAAGCCGCAGGCCAAGACCCGTCGCATCCTGCGCGCCGTCGCAGTCGGCGTTCTGATTCTGGCGCTGCTGATCGGCGTGGTGGCGGCCCTGATCTATCTCAATCGACGCGCGGTGGCCCGCAATGTCCTCGTCGGCTGGCTGGACCAGCGCGGGATTCCGGCCGATGTCGAGGTGGAGCGGATCGAGATCGACGGCTTCGTCGGCCGCATCCGCATCGGCGATCCCGACAATCCGGATGTCGTGGTCGAGCGGGCAGAGGTCGATTACGCCGTCGCCCTGCCGTGGTCCAAGTCGGGCCTGGGCGTGACCCCCAGCCGCATCCGCCTGCTGCGACCGGTCGTCCGCGCCAGCTGGAAGGGCGGAAAGCTGTCGTTCGGCTCGCTGGACCCGCTGATCAAGGAGTTCACCGGCGGGCCGCCGCGCCCGGATTCGCGCGGACCCCTGGTCATCGTCGAGGGCGGTCGCGGGCGGTTGAATACTGAATACGGGCCGGTCGATCTGCTGGCTGACGCCCGGATTGACGACGGCAAGCTGATGCGGCTGGCGGCGCGCCTGCCGAAAGCCGCGCTGAAGAGCGGCGAAACGCAGGCCCAGGGCCTGTCCGGCCTGCTGGACCTGACCACAACCGGCGACCGGATGGCGATCAAGCTGTCGGCCGCCGCCGACAGCTTCACCACACCGGCGGCCCGAGGACAGGGGGCTGCGCTGACCCTGACCGGCGATCTGCCCTATCCGGATCTGAAGACGCGGCGCGGCGACGGCCGGGCGGTTCTGGACGCCCGCCTGACGGGCGAGCGCCTGGGAACCTCGACGCTCAGCGCCCGCAGCGCCGATGTCGCCGCCCGGTTCGACGGCGCCGTCTCCGGCTGGATCGAAACCTTCCGGCTGGACGGCGAGGTCACGACCGCGCTGAAGGCGGCGGCCGTCGAGGGCGCAGACCTGCGCATCGCCGATGTCGCCGCGACGGCGACGCGCGGCAAGCTGACGGTGTCGCGCGACGACGCCGTGCGCTGGCGCATGCAGGGGCCGCTGGCCCTGACCGCCGGTTCGGGACGGACGGGTCAGACGACGATCGGCGGACTGTCGTTGACGTCGCGCGACCTGGCCTTGGGCGGCAAGGACGCGGCCTTCGAGGCGACTGGGCCTTTGAGCGCGACCTTCGACCGTTTCTATTTCGGCGACCTGGCGCTGAAGCGCGGTCGCGCCGATGTGGACTTGGACGTGGTCAGCGACGGCGGGATTCAGATCGCGGCGAACGGATCGCTTCGCGCCGCGGACGGCGCCTGGCCCCTTTTCGGCGCGGTGGGCGCCGACGACATCGCCGAGCTGGCCGAGATGAAGCGCGCGCTGGGACGCTTCGCCCTGAATGCGCCCGCCGTCCGCTTCGCCACGGGCGCGGCCGGCACGACCGTCGCCCTGTCGCGTCCCGTGACCCTGACGCCCGCCAACGGCGGAGTCCTGACGGTGGCACAGGGTCAGGGCGGCGCCTATCAGGCCGAGCCGGGGCGACTGGGCGGCGGGGCGCTGACCCTGACCGCCACGCGCGGCAAGGGCCTGCCGGAAATGTCCGTCGCGGTCCCGAACTGGCGCCTGACCGAGGGCGGGTTCGAAGCGACGCTGGACGGTCGCGCCCGACTGGATTTCGACCTGGCGCGCGGCATCGACGCCCGGACGCGCGGCGTCCTGGCCCTGAACGCCGGCCGGCTGACCTATGCGACATCGGACTGCGTCGACCTGACCGTCGAGCGGCTGGAGCTTGACGAGAACGACGTCCACCAGGTCGCCGGCAAACTGTGTCCCCAGGGCGGTCCGCTATTGACGTCCAAGGACGGCGTCTGGCGCGTCGCGGGCGGGTTCAGCCAAGTGTCGGCCGAGGCGCCCTTCCTCGGAATGCGGTTCGCCGACGCCGCGGGCCGTGTCACCGTCGACGGGACCAAGGCGGGCATCGGCCTGACCGCCAATGTGGCCGCCGCCCGTGTCATCGACGCTCTGACGCCGGAACGGTTCGAACCGCTTTCGGCCACAGGATCTGCGACGCTGGCCAACGAACGCTGGAGCGGCGCCTTCGATCTGAAGGGCACGGGCGCGGCCGCCGCCTATGGTCTCGGTCGCCTGACCCTGGCGCACGATGGCCGCACTGGATCGGGCGGCATCGTCATCACCGCCCCGAAGGTGACCTTCGCAGAGCATGGGCTTCAGCCGGCGATGCTCAGTCCGCTCGCCGCCGACTTCCTGCAGTCGCCGGTCGAGGGCGCCGTCAGCTTCGACGGGCGTTTCGACTGGACCAAGGACGCCGAACCGACCTCCAGCGGCCATCTGGTCACGCCGGGCCTGGATTTCGTCAGTCCGGTCGGGGCGGTGAAGGGGCTGCGCGGCGACATCGTCTTCAGCAGCCTGACACCCCTGGTCACCGCCCCAAACCAGAAGCTGACGGCCGACAGTTTGGCCGTCGGCACGGCGGTCACGGCGCTGGATGTGACCTTCTCGATCAATGAGGCCGGGGTGCTGATCGACGGCGCCCAGGTCGTCGCCGGCGGCGGCACCGTCTCGGTCGAGCCCTTCACCGTGCCGCTGGACGCGAGCCAGCCCTACAGCGGCGTGATCGTGCTGGACCGGGTGCAGCTTGGCGATATCGTCGCCGACACCGGCTTTGACGACAAGGTGCAGCTGGACGCCGTCGTCTCGGGCCGCCTGCCCTTCATCATGGACCCCAAGCGCGGGCTCAAGATCACCGCCGGCAAGCTGGAGGCGGTCCAGCCGGGCCGCCTGTCGATCAAGCGTGATGTCCTGACCGACGTCGCCGCCAGCGGCTGCGGCGAGGTGTCGGAGAACGTCGTCGAGGACCTGGCCTATCAGGCGATGGAGAACCTGTCCTTCGATCAGCTCAGCGCCGATGTGAACAGCCTGGACGGCGGACGTCTGGCGGTCCTGTTCCACATTCGCGGCCGCCACGATCCTCCCAAACGCCAGGAGCTTCGGCTGACGATCGGCGAACTGATCAGCCGCCAGTTCCTGAACCGCAAACTGCCGTTGCCGTCGAACACCCAAATCGACCTGACGCTGGACACGACCCTGAACGCCAATCAGCTGATCTCGGATTTGCTGGCCGTCAATCGCGCCCGCCAGGGTCAGCAGGAGGCGACGCCCGCGCCCGTCCCGGCGCCTACCGATTGAACTTCACCATTCAGCGCGCGTTCATTGGACGGCGTGCTATTAGAGACATCACCCTCGGCCGAACCGGAGCCCATGTCATGATCCACAAGCGCCAACTGGCCGGCCTCGGGTTCGGAGCCGTCGTCGTCGCCCTCGCGGCCTGCGCCCCGACCATCCGTCTCGAGGTCGCGCCGATCCAGATCTACGCCAAGCTGGACGCCGACGTGCGCGTTCGTCTGGACCAAGAGCTGCAGCAGCTGTTGCAGCAGAACCCCAACCTCTTCTGATTTCCCGCTTCTCTCTGAAAGGGACAGGCTGACATGACCTTCCGCAAACTCTTCGTCATCGGCGCCGCCGTTGCGGCTCTGGGCGTCGCGGGCGCCGCCCTCGCGCAGACCAGCGCCCAGAAGGCGCAGATCGACCAGGCCAAGGCCGCCGGCACCGTGGGGGAGCAGGCCGATGGTTATCTGGGCTTCCGCACCCCGACGTCGGACGCCAGCCTGCGCGCCGCCGTTGACGCCACCAACGCCGGCCGCCGCGCCGCCTACGCCCGCAGCGCCGCCGACGCCGGCACTTCTGCGGATGTCGCCGGGGCCCGTATGTTCGAGGCCCAGCTGTTGCCCCGCATCTCCTCGGGCCAATGGTACCGCAACGCCCAAGGCCAGTGGGTCCAGCGCTAACGACCGCATGTTTCCCACCCCTCGGGCGATATCCCGGGGGGTGTTTTTATCTGGCGATCAGTGACGGCGTCAGGCGGCGGCGCGTCGATCCATCAGCGCCGGCAGCAGCAGCCCTTCGGCCAGCGCCCTGACCACCGGCACGGCGACCGCATCGCCCATCAGCTTCAGCGCCGCGCTTTCGCTCGACGGCAGGCGATAGTCGTCAGACACGCCCATCAGCCGCGCGGCCTCGCGCCCGGTCAGCCGCCGAACCCGCGCCAAGCCCCGATCGCACACCACCACATATTGACGCGACGAGCCGCCGGCCGGCGTCCTCAGGCATCCGGCCAAGCCATCGAACCGGATTTCCAGACGCTGGACCTTGTGGCCGTTCTCGGTCCGCACCCGGCGATAGGCGGCGCCGACGCAACGCTGTCCAGACGCCAAGGCCGACGCGATCCGGGCGCGGTGCAGCGGCGCGGCCAAGGCCAGGATGGCGTCCGCATCGTCCAGCCAGTTGACGGCGTCGTCCGGCTCCAGAATGGCCGCCAAGTCCGGATTGCGCTGCGACGGCGCAGGCAGCGACCACCAGGCCCAGGCCGCCTTCACCGCCTCGGGCAGGCGCGCTTGGGCGGCGATGAGACGGGGTGAATGGAAGGGCTGGGTCGGACCGGCCGCCGGCGTGGCTTCGCCCTGAATAGCCACAACGAACAAACGCGGTCGCGACTGGGGCAGCCAGTGAGCGGCGTCCATCTCCAGCGCGCCGATCGTATAGCCCGCCTCGACCATCGCCGTGCAGACGGCCGAGAAATCTCGCCCCACTTCGGTCCTTGGCCCGGAAGTCAGCAGGCCGATGACGTTCTCCAGCACGATCACGCGCGGGCTGCGCCCCTCGGCCGCCAGCCCCTGCATCAGCCGCCAAAAGCCCCAGAAGGCGCCCGACCGCCCGGCCTCCAGCCCGCCGCGCGCGCCCGCCAGGCTGACGTCCTGACAGGGCGACGAGGCCCAGGCCATGTCCGGCCGTCCCGGCAGATCGTCGACGGTCAGGCTCCAGACATCGCCCTGACGAAACGGGGTATGTGGATGATTGGCTTTAAAGGCGCGCGCCTTGGCCCCGTCCATGTCGTTGGCGAAGACGGTGTCGATGCCGGCGGCGGACAGTCCCAACCCTGCAAGGCCGCCCCCGGCGAAGAACTCGAATGCGGTGGGGCGAATCGACATGGGACCAGCATAACCCAGCCGCGCCCCTTGACCGAGGGCGGCGGGGACCTCACCTGCGCCCGAACCAAAAGGAGCCGTCATGCGCCTCATTCCGCTCGCCGCCGCCCCGCTCGCCATCGCCGTGGCCGGCCTCTCGCTCGGCGCCTGTTACGACCGCGAGGATTCCAAGCCCAAGCCGGCGCCGCAGCCCCAGGCCGCCGTCACCCTGGGCGGGGTCGATCTGGGCCAGCCGGTGCGGGCGCTGGGGACCGAACCCTTCTGGGGGGTGGAGATCACGCCGGACGCCCTGATCTACACCCGCGTCGATCAGCCGACCCAGCGTGCGCCGAACCATGGCGCGACGGTCCAGGGCACGGTCGCGACCTTCGCCAGCTCGACCAATCTGAACAAGGCGCTGAACGTCGTGCTGATCGCCACCGAATGTTCGGACGGCATGAGCGACCGCACCTACCCGCTGACGGCCAAGGTCGAGATCGGCGACGACGAGCTGACCGGCTGCGCCGCGCCTGCGTCGATGCTGACCACCCAGCCCGCGCCCTAGCGCGTGATCGTGTCGGATCGGGGCGCAACGCGGCCCCGTCCGAAGCGTGAATCATGCGCTTAAAGAGAGCGTCACCACCATTCGGCGTCGCGCAGCATCCGTGCGTAGCGGCGGCTGACCGGCGCCGACAGGCCGCCGTCCAGCGTCAGGGTCGCGCGGCCGTCGCCGCGTTCGACGGCGCGCACCGCCTCGCGCGCCACCCACCAGCTGCGGTGCGTCTGGGCGCCCTCCAGCCCCTCCAGCTCTTCCACGGCGTCCGACAGCCGCATCAGGATCAGGTCCGACCCCCGGTCGGTGTGGATGCGCAGATAGTGGTCCTCGGCCTGCACCGCCCGGATCGTCGCGCCTTTCAGCTTGATCGGCAGACGGTCCAGAAACCGAACCGGGCGAGCCGCTGTCTCGGTCGGCGCCGCATGGGTCTGGACTGGCGTGGCCCGCCCCAGAAAGACGTTCAACGTCGTCACCGCCGCCGTGATGACCACGACGGGCACGACCAGTTCCGGCAGCACCGCCAGCGGATAGAGTCTCTGGGCGAAGAACAGGCCCGTCGCCGCCCAGACCAGCACGCACAGCGGCCCGGTGATGATCACGACCATGACCGCGATGCTCAGCCAGGGCCGCTCGTCCGAATCCAGGAACCGGCTGACCAGCACCCCGCACAGATGCCCCCACAGTCCGCCCAGCACCATGACCAGCACCCAATAGGCCAGCCGTACGGGCAGCGATGCGCCCGCGCTGCCGAAGGCGCCGGTCACCGCCAGAAAGACGCCCGCCAGAACGGCGACGATGAGGCCGCGCAAGAAGGTGCGGCGGCGGTCGGCGGCAGGGGCGGTCATCAGGGCTTTCGCAGTCGGAAGATCGCGCCTTGAAACCACGATTTTCGGCCGGGCGAAAGCCGGGCGCGCGACGGCGCCCCGGCGTGACCGATCAGCCCTGGCGCGGGGTCATTCCCGCCACGGCGCGGAAGCCGGCCGCCGCGAACCGGACCATATAGTCGCCGGCCGTCTCCAGATCGCCGGATCGCGCCCGCCCGTTCGACAGCCGGTCCAGGCGCCCGGTCTCGCCCAGCGTCAGGGTCAGGGCGCCCGACAGATTGTGATAGCCCCAGTACAGGTCGACCTCGCTGGCGCCCGGCAGCACCTTGGCGATCAGTTCGATCAGCCGGTGGATGGCCGGGTCGAAATAGCGCGCCATCGTCTCGCCGCCGAAACTGGGGTTGGCGTTGGTCTGGGCCACCAGGGCGGAATAATGTTTCCAGCCCGGCCCGCCCTTCAGCGACCATTCGAACGGCGGTCGCAGGAAGGCTTCCAGCAGGCCCTCCAGCGTCATGTCGTCGCCCGCCGTCTCGGCATAGCGGTCGATGGCGGCGACGCGGTCGTCGTTCCAGACCTCGGCCCGGCGCAGGAAGACGGCATCGAACAGCTCGCGCTTGGCCCCGAAATAGTAGTGGACCAGGGCCGTATCGACACCGGCCTCGCGCGCCACCTCGCGGATGGTGACGCCGTAGAAGCCATGTTTGGAAAACAGGTCCTCGGCCGCATCCAGGATCAGATCGCGCGTCTCGCCCGCCGCCTTGGCCTCGGTCTTGGGCGGGCGGCCGCGTCGCGCCGGCGTCGCCCCGACCGCCTTGCGACGCGCCGCAGCGACAGGACGGGCTGTGGAAGGGACGGCTTCAGGCTTGCTCATCCGGCAAGGCTAGGCGCACGACCGCGACGGTGCAACGGCGCCACGGTCGGCGATCCAAGTGACGCTGCGTCAGTCCAGTGTTTGACAGACGGCCGAAACCGGGTAGGTTCCGTGAAAATCATTGAACGCTGAATAAAAGCGTCCATCGGGCTGGAAACGACAAAGGGGTCTAGGATCATGAACCGTCATGTGAAGTGCGCGCTGCTGGCCGGCGCGGCGTGGGGCGTGCTTGCGGGGGCCACGGTCGCCCAGGACGCGGAGGCCGCAGCTCAGGCGGCGAACGCCGACCAGAGCGCGGCGACCGTCGACGACATCGTCGTCACCGCGCGCCGCCGCGACGAGCAGCTGAAGGATGTGCCGATTGCCGTGTCCGCCCTCAGCGCCGAGCGTCTGGAACAGACGGGCGCCGTCAACATCACCGCGCTCCAGCAGCAGACGCCGAACGCCACGGTCCAGATCGCACGCGGCTCCAACTCCACCCTGATCAGCTTCATCCGCGGCGTTGGCCAGCAAGATCCGCTGTGGGGCTTCGAGCCGGGGGTCGGCCTCTATGTCGACGACGTCTACGTCGCCCGTCCGCAGGGGGCCGTGCTGGATATCTTCGACATCTCGCGCATCGAAGTGCTGCGCGGACCGCAAGGCACCCTCTACGGTCGCAACACCATTGGCGGCGCGATTAAATACGTCACGAAACGTCTGGGCCAGGATCCCAGCCTGACCGCACGCGCTGAGGTCGGCGCCTATAACGAGCACAACTTCCTGCTGTCGGGTTCGGTCCCGGTCGGCCAGACCTTCGCCATCGGCGGTGCGGTCGCCACCTATAACCACGACGGCTATGGCAAGAACCTGAACACCGGTAAGGACCAGTACGACAAGGACGTCACCGCCTATCGCGCCAGCGCGGAATGGACGCCGAACGACAACCTGTTCTTCCGCTTGGCGTGGGACCGGGTCGAGGACAACTCCAGCCCTCGCCACGGTCACCGCGAGGTCACCTCGACCGACGGCCTCTGGCGCGCGCCGGCCGGCAAATACGACACCTACGCCGGCATCACCGGCGAGCAGAAGGTCGTGACTGAGGGCGTGGCCCTGACCGGCGAATACCGGGTCAACGACATGCTGACGCTGAAGTCGATCTCGGCTTATCGTTCGGGCGACACCGCCACCATCATCGACTTCGACCAGACGCCGAACCCGACCCTGGACGTGCCGGCTATCTACGCCGACCACCAGTTCAGCCAGGAGTTCCAGGCCCTGTTCACCGGCGAGCGCTGGTCCGGCGTGGCCGGCGTCTATTATCTGGATGGCACGTCGTCAGGCGTCTTCGACACCATCGCCGGCAATCTGGGTCTGTCGATCGCGGCAGCCGGGTCGGTGGACACCAAGTCCTTCTCGATCTTTGGCGACTTCAGCTACGACCTGACCGATCGCCTGCACCTGTCGCTGGGCGGCCGTTACACCCGCGACGACAAGGACGCCGCCGTCCTGCGCCAGTTCTATCTCGGCGCCACGCGCAGCCCGCTGACCGGCGGCACGCCGCGCGCCGTCTTTGCGACCCGCACCAACTATACAGCATCGGACACCTTCGAGAAGTTCACGCCGCGCGCCAGCATCTCGTATGACTTCAGCGACGAAATCACTGGTTACGCCTCGGTCAGCCAAGGCTTCAAGTCGGGCGGTTGGGACATGCGCGGCGACGCAGCCTTGGTGCCCCAGACGGTCAACGGCTACCAGCCCGAGACGGTCACCACCTATGAAGTCGGACTGAAGGGATCGGCCTTCGATCGCCGCATGAACTTCGCTTCGGCGATCTTCTACTCCGACTACAAGGACCAGCAGATCACGACCCAGCAGGTGGCCACGCCGCCCGCCGTCGGCATCGCGTCGGTCGTCGACAACGCCGGCGCCTCGACCATCTACGGCTTCGAGCTGGAAGGGTCGGCCTATCTGACCAGCGACATCACCGCCAACTTCTCGGTCGGCTATCTGAAGAATGAGTTCGACGAGTTCATCACCCGCATCACGGGCACGCCCGTCGATATCTCGAACCTGCGCGAGCCCCAGAACTCGCCGGAATGGTCGGCCTATTACGGCATGACCTGGCGCGGCGACATCCTGGGCGGCGAAATCCGCGTCACGCCGTCGCTGTCCTACCGTTCGGATTACCATCTGTTCGACACGCCGGACCCGATCCTGGATCAGAAGGGCTATGTCCTGGCCGACGCCAGCGTGGTCTGGACGGCGCCGAGCAAGCGTTGGGAGGTCGGCCTGTTCGGTCGCAACCTGACCGACGTCCGCTACAAGGTCGGCGGCTACAGCTTCCCGGGCGCGACCTACAACAACTCGATCAGCGCCTTCTACGGCCCGCCGACCACCTATTCGGCGCGCCTGACCTATCGCTTCTGATCCACATCCATAACGCCTGACGACGAGGGGCGGCGGTCTCCGGGCCGCCGCCCTTTTCGCTTTGTCGGGCCTATTTTGCACAGGGCGGACTTGCGGCTAGGCTCGCCGCAACGAACAACAAGACGCCGAGGGAAACGCCGATGACGACGGAGACGCTGACGGTCAAGGAGGCGCGGCCCGAGCGGCCTGAGCGGCCCGGCTACCGCTACTATGTGCTGGCGGTCCTGATCCTGATCTACATGCTGAACTTCCTGGATCGCCAGATCATCGGCATCCTGGCCGCGCCGTTGAAGGAAGAGTTCGGCATGTCCGACAGCCAGTTCGGCCTGTTGGGCGGCATCGCCTTCGCCTCGGTCTATTCGACGCTGGCCATTCCCCTGGCCTGGCTGGCGGACCGGTTCAGCCGGGTCTGGATCATGACCGGCGCCCTGGCCGTCTGGTCGGGCTTCACCGCCCTGTGCGGCATGGCCGGGTCGTTCGGCCAGCTGTTCCTGTGCCGGATGGGCGTGGGCATCGGCGAGGCGGGCGGCGTGGCCCCGGCCTATTCGCTGATCGCCGACTATTTCCCGCCGCATCAGCGCGCGCGGGCCATGGCGGCCTTCGCCTTCGGCATTCCGCTGGGCATGGCGGCGGGCACCCTGGTCGGCGGCCTGCTGGCGGCGACCTACGGCTGGCGCACGGCCTTCATCGTGGTCGGCCTGCTGGGCGTGCTGGTCGCGCCCCTGCTGCGTCTGACGGTGCGGGATCCCAGGCGCGGCGGAACCGACGCCATCAAGACCGAGGCCCAGGTCGCTGCCCTGGCCGCCGCCCCCGTCGGTACGGACCGGGCTGGCAAGATCGCCGCCCAGATCATGCTGGGCCTCGGCGCCGGCCTGCTAATCCTCGGGGCCTTGAGCTGGCTGATGGGCACGTCGCTGGGCAATCCGCTGGTGCTGGCGTTCGGCGGCCTGCTGGCGGTGGTGATCGGCGTTTCGCTGATGATCGCGCGGCGCACCGCTTCGGTGGTGATCAAGAAGCCCAGCTTCTGGCTGCTGGGCCTTGGCGCCGCCTCGTCGTCGGTGTGCGGCTATGGCGTGGCCGGCTGGCTGCCGCTGTTCTTCATGCGCAGCTTCGACCTGACCCTGAAACAGACCAGCATTTATTATTCCGGCATCGCCCTGATCGGCGGCATCCTGGGCATCTGGCTGGGCGGCATGATCGCCGACAAGCTGTCCAAGAAGGGCAAGGGCGCCTATCCGCTGACGCCCGCCATCGCCTTCCTGATCTCGGCGCCGTGCTTCATCCTGGCGATGAACTCGCCCTGGCTGATCGGCCTGGTTCTGCCCGGCGGCGGCAGCCACGTTCAGCAGCTGACCCTGGCCTTCTTGATCTTCCTGCTGCCGACCGGATTGAACCTGGCCTGGCTGGGTCCGATCACGGCGGCGGTCCAGCATCTGGTGCCCGCGGCCATGCGCTCGACGGCCTCGGCCCTGTTCCTGCTGCTGAACAATCTGCTCGGGATCGCGGTCGGCTTCTACTATTTCGGCTGGATGAGCGACTTGCTGGCCCCGCGCTTCGGCGAGGAGAGCCTGCGCTGGGCCATCTACACGGGCATGGGCTTCTATGTGCTGGCCGCGATCCTGCTGATCGGGGCGTCGCGCACCCTCAAGAAGGACTGGGTCGACTAAAGGGGGCCTGTGGACGGTTGCACCTGCGAAGGGGTGGGGCCTATAAGCCCCGCAACTCTCCCAGCAGCGGTTGCGACGGTCCCCCATGAACATTCACGAATATCAGGCCAAGCAGGTCCTCAAAGGTTTTGGCGCCCCGGTCGCCGAAGGCGTCGCGGTGACGTCGGTCGATCAGGTCGAGGCGGCCGCCAAGTCGCTGCCCGGCCCGCTCTATGTCGTGAAGTCGCAGATCCACGCCGGCGGCCGCGGCAAGGGCAAGTTCAAGGAACTGCCGGCCGACGCCAAGGGCGGCGTTCGCCTGGCCTTCTCGGTCGAGGAAGCCGTCGCCCACGCCAAGGAAATGCTGGGCAACACCCTGGTCACCGCCCAAACGGGCGACGCCGGCAAGCAGGTCAACCGCCTCTACATCGAGGACGGCGCCGACATCGAGCGTGAACTGTACTGCTCGCTGCTGGTCGATCGCGCCTATGGCCGCATCGCCTTCGTCGTCTCGACCGAAGGCGGCATGGACATCGAAACCGTCGCCCACGACACGCCCGAGAAGATCCAGAACATCGTCATCGACCCGAGCGCGGGTGTGACCGACGCAGACGTCGCCGCCATCACCGGCGCCTACGGCCTGACGGGCGCCGCGGCCGAAGACGCCAAGTCGCTGTTCCCCGCCCTGTACAAGGCCTTCGTCGAGAAGGACATGGACATGCTGGAGGTGAACCCCCTGATCGTGATGAAGGACGGCCATCTGCGCGTTCTGGACGCCAAGGTCAGCTTCGACGGCAACGCCCTGTTCCGCCACGACGACATCAAGGAACTGCGCGACGAAACCGAAGAAGACGCCAAGGAAATCGAAGCGTCCAAGTGGGACCTCGCTTACGTCTCGCTGGACGGCAACATCGGCTGCATGGTCAATGGCGCAGGGCTCGCCATGGCGACGATGGACATCATCAAGCTGTACGGCAAGGAGCCGGCCAACTTCTGTGACGTCGGCGGCGGCGCCGGCAAGGAGAAGGTCGCGGCGGCCTTCAAGATCATCACCGCCGACCCGAACGTCCAAGGCATCCTGGTCAACATCTTCGGCGGCATCATGAAGTGCGACGTCATCGCCGAGGGCGTGGTCGCGGCCGTGAAGGAAGTGGGCCTGAAGGTGCCGCTGGTCGTGCGTCTGGAAGGCACCAACGCCGAACTGGGCAAGAAAATCCTGAACGAGTCGGGCCTGACCATCCAGGCCGCCGACGACCTCGACGACGCCGCCCAGAAGATCGTCGCGGCGGTCGGCTAAGGCTTCGGCCTTACTCGCCACCGCCCCGCTGACACATCGAATTCAGAGCACAGACCCATGTCCATTCTCGTCGACAAGAACACCAAGATCATCGTCCAGGGCCTGACCGGCAAGACCGGCGGCTTCCACACCGAACAGGCCTTGGCCTATCACGGCACCCAGATGGTCGCCGGCGTGCATCCCTCCAAGGGCGGCACGAACTGGACCGGATCGCACGGCGAAACCCTGCCGATCTACGCCTCGGTCGCCGAAGCCCGTGACGCCACGGGCGCCGACGCCTCGGTGATCTACGTCCCGCCGTCGGGCGCGGCCGCCGCCATCATCGAAGCCATCGACGCCGAAATCCCCTTCATCACCTGCATCACAGAGGGCATCCCGGTGATGGACATGGTCAAGGTCAAGCGTCGCCTTGAAGGCTCCAAGTCGCGCCTGCTGGGCCCGAACTGCCCCGGCATTCTGACGCCGGACGAGTGCAAGATCGGCATCATGCCGGGCAACATCTTCTAGAAGGGATCGGTCGGCATCGTGTCGCGTTCGGGCACCCTGACCTATGAAGCCGTGTTCCAGACCACCAACGAAGGCCTGGGCCAGACCACGGCCGTCGGCATCGGCGGCGACCCGGTCAAGGGCACCGAATTCATCGACGTGCTGGAGCTGTTCCTGGCCGACGAGGAAACCACCTCGATCATCATGATCGGCGAAATCGGCGGCGGCGCGGAAGAAGACGCCGCCCAGTTCCTGATCGACGAAGCCAAGAAGGGCCGCAAGAAGCCGATGGCCGGTTTCATCGCGGGCCGTACCGCTCCGAAGGGCCGCACCATGGGCCACGCCGGCGCGGTCGTCTCGGGCGGCAAGGGCGATGCGGAATCCAAGATCGCGGCGATGGAAGCCGCCGGCATCCGCATGTCGGAATCGCCCGCTCGCCTCGGCAAGACCCTGGTCGAAGTGCTGAAGGGCTGATGCTCTCAGCCTGATCACTTTTCGGCATCAAAAATGCCGTATGACGCATCGATGGACGCCCTCGGCTCAGGCCGGGGGCGTTTTTTCTTGGGCCTGCGACCAATTTCCTACCAAATTGCCCCGTTTCGGTCATGACCCGTCAGGAAACGACGCCTATATGACGGGCGCGCCCCTCACGGAGATGTGTCCGTCGGGGCCCAGGGATTGCGAAACGATGGCGGACGATGCCGGTCGGCTGAACCAGGTCTTTGCCGAGACCTCATTCCTCTACGGGTCCAATGCGGCCTATGTTGAGGAGCTTCAGGAGAAGTGGGCGAAAGACCCCGGCTCCGTTTCCGCCGAATGGAAAGCCTTCTTCGACCAGCTGCGCGACAACGCCGCGCTGGTGACCGCCTCGGCCGGCGCAGGCAGCTGGGGCCGTGGCGTCGCGACCGAGCCGACGGAGGAGACCGGCGTCTTCGACGGCCGTTGGCCGGCCCCGAAGCCTGATCCCAAAAAGCCCGGTGCTGCGCCGGCTGCTGCGCCCACGGCCGCGTCCGCCGACGTCTCGGCCGATGCGATCCGCGCCGCCGCTCACGATTCCATCCGCGCCCTGATGCTGATCCGCAGCTATCGCGTGCGCGGGCACCTGCAGGCCAAGCTGGACCCGCTGGGTATCGAACAGCCGGTGGAGAACCCCGAGCTGACGCCCGAGTTCTACGGCTTCACCGGCGCCGATCTGGACCGCCCGATCTTCCTGGACGGCGTGCTTGGTCTTCAAACCGGCACGATCCGCGAAGTGCTGGACATCCTGAAGCGCACCTATTGCGGCACGGTCGGCATCCAGTTCATGCACATCGCTGAGCCGGAGGAGAAATCCTGGCTGCAGCAGCGGTTCGAGGGCGCCGACAAGTTCGAGCAGAACGCCTTCTCCAAGGAAGGCAAGCTGGCCATCCTGTCCAAGCTGGTCGAGGCCGAAGGCTTCGAACGCTTCCTGCACAAGCGTTTCCCCGGCACCAAGCGCTTCGGTCTGGACGGCGGCGAGGCCATGGTTCCGGCGCTGGAGCAGGTCATCAAGCGCGGCGGTTCGCTGGGCGTCGACGAGGTCGTGCTGGGCATGGCCCACCGCGGCCGCCTGAACGTGCTCGCCGCCGTGATGGGCAAGCCCTACAAGGTCATCTTCCACGAGTTCCAGGGCGGCTCGGCCGTGCCGAGCGACATCGAGGGCTCGGGCGACGTCAAATATCACATGGGCGCCTCGTCGAACCGCGAGTTCGACGGCAACCACGTCCACCTGTCGCTGACCGCCAACCCGTCGCACCTCGAGATCGTCAACCCGGTCGTGCTGGGCAAGGCGCGCGCCAAACAGGCGTTCGACATTCGCGAAGCCAACGAGGGCGTGCCCGAGGGGCAGTGGGCGCTGGATCGTTCCAAGGTCGTGCCGCTGCTGATCCACGGCGACGCCGCCTTCGCCGGCCAGGGCGTGGTCGCGGAGTGTTTCGCCCTGATGGGACTGAAAGGCTACCGCACCGGCGGCACGCTGCACTTCGTCATCAACAACCAGATCGGCTTCACCACCAGCCCGCGCAACTCGCGCTCGTCGCCCTATCCGTCGGATGTGGCCCTGATGGTCCAGGCGCCCATCTTCCACGTCAACGGCGACGACCCCGAGGCCGTCGTCTTCGCGTCCAAGGTGGCCACCGAATACCGCCAGAAGTTCCACAAGGACGTGGTGGTGGACATGTTCTGCTACCGCCGCTTCGGCCACAACGAAGGCGACGACCCCACCTTCACCCAGCCGCTGATGTATTCGAAGATCCGCGCCCAGCCCTCGACCCGCGAACTGTATTCGCAGCGTCTGGTGGCCGAAGGCGTGATCAGCCAGGCCGAGGTGGACGCCGAGGTCGAGCGGTTCGAGAAATTCCTCGACGAGCAGTTCGAGGCCGGCAAGACCTGGTCCGCCGAGAAGGCCGATTGGCTGGATGGCCAGTGGCAGGGCTTCCAGTCGCCCAATGACGAGCTGCGCGGCGACACCGCCGTGCCGCTGGCCAAGCTGACCGACCTGGGCCACCGCCTGACCACGATCCCCAACAGCGTCGACATGCACAAGACGCTGAAGCGCGTCATCGACGGTCGCCGCGAAGCCATCACCTCGGGCCAAGGCCTGGACTGGGCCACGGCCGAGAGCCTGGCCTTCGCCAGCCTGGTCGATGAAGGTTTCCCGATCCGTCTGTCGGGTCAGGATTCGGTGCGCGGCACCTTCTCGCAGCGTCACTCGGGCATCATCGATCAGACGACCGAAGAGCGCTACATCCCGCTGAACAACCTGCGCGAAGGCCAGGCCAATTTCGAGGTCATCGACTCGGCCCTGTCGGAAGAGGCCGTGCTGGGCTTCGAGTACGGCTACTCGCTGGCCGACCCCAATACGCTGGTCATGTGGGAGGCCCAGTTCGGCGACTTCGTGAACGGCGCCCAGGTGGTGATCGACCAGTTCATCTCTTCGGGCGAACGCAAGTGGCTGCGCATGAGCGGCCTGACCATGCTGCTGCCGCACGGCTATGAAGGCCAGGGACCGGAACACTCCTCGGCCCGTCTTGAGCGCTTCCTGCAACAGTGCGCCGAAGACAATATGCAGGTCGCCAACTGCACCACCCCGGCCAACTACTTCCACATCCTGCGTCGCCAGATGCACCGCCCGTTCCGCAAGCCGCTGATCCTGATGACGCCCAAGTCGCTGCTGCGTCACAAGAAGGCGGTCTCGTCTATGGCGGACCTGGCGGAGGGCTCGGCCTTCCACCGCGTCCTGCACGACGACGCCCAGACGCGGCCCGAGATCGCCGGCATCACGATCAAGACGGACAAGGACATCCGCCGCGTCATCCTGTGCTCGGGCAAGGTCTATTACGACCTGCTGGACGCGCGCGAGAAGAAGGCCAAGGACGGCCAGGCCGTGGACGACGTCTACATCCTGCGTCTGGAGCAGTTCTATCCGTGGCCGATCCAGTCGCTGCGCAAGGAACTGGCCCGCTTCCCCAACGCCGAACTGGTCTGGTGCCAGGAAGAGCCGAAGAACATGGGCGGCTGGACCTTCGTGGATCCGTGGCTGGAGCTGACGCTGGACAAGCTGGACGTGAAGGCCAAGCGCGCCCGCTATGTCGGCCGTCCCGGCTCGGCCTCGACCGCCGCCGGTCTGATGAGCCGGCACCTGAAGGAACTCGAAGCCTTCACGACCGAAGCCTTCGCCTGATACACGTACAAAAGACCGACTAGAGACGAGCTGGACCTGACATGGCCGACATCCTGACCCCCGCCCTCGGTGAATCCGTCACCGAAGCCACCATCGCAAAGTGGACCAAGAAGGTCGGTGATCCGGTCAAGAAGGACGAACTGCTGGTCGAGCTGGAGACCGACAAGGTCTCGCTGGAGGTCGTCTCGCCCGCCGACGGCGTGCTGGGCGACATCAAGGCGGCCGAGGGCGACAATGTCGTTCCCGGCACGGTCCTGGGTTCGGTGACGGAAGGCGCGTCCGCCGCCGCCGCTCCGGCTGCCGCTCCAGCCAAGGCCGCCAAGGCTGACACCAAGGCCGCACCGGCCGCCGCTGCTCCGGCCGCCGCCGCGATCGACATCACCGTGCCGGTCATGGGCGAGAGCGTCGCCGAAGGCTCGATGGGCAAGTGGGTCAAGAAGAACGGCGACACGGTCAAGAAGGACGAACTGCTGGTCGAGATCGAGACCGACAAGGTCGCGGTCGAAGTCTCCGCCCCGGCTGACGGCGTTCTGACCATCGCCGCCGACGAAGGCGCGACCGTCACGCCGGGCCAGAAGATCGGCTCCATCTCGGGTTCGGGCGCTGCGAGCGCGCCGGCCGCCGCTGCTCCGGCGCCCGCCGCCGCCCCGGCCAACACCGGTTCGGCCCAGGTCTCGGCCTCCAAGAACGAAACCCTGTCGCCCGCCGTCCAGCGCGTGGTCGGCGAGAACAATCTGGATCCCAAGGCCATCAACGCCACGGGACCGAAGGGCAACATCACCAAGGCCGACGCCATCGCCGCCATCGGCCAGGCCTCGGCTCCGGCCCCTGCCGCCGCCGCAGCGCCCGCCGCGCCGCGCGCCGACCAGCCGCGCGAAGAGCGGGTGAAGATGACGCGCCTGCGTCAGACCATCGCCCGTCGCCTGAAGGAATCGCAGAACACGGCCGCCCAGCTGACCACCTTCAACGAGGTGGACATGACCAACGTCATGGCCCTGCGCGCCCAGTACAAGGACGTGTTCGAAAAGCGCCACGGCGTGAAGCTGGGCTTCATGTCCTTCTTCACCAAGGCCGTCGTCGCGGCACTGCATGAGATCCCGGCCGTCAACGCCGAGATCGACGGCACCGACATCATCTACAAGAACCACTACGACATCGGCGTCGCCGTCGGCACCGACAAGGGTCTGGTGGTTCCGGTCCTGCGCGACGCCGACACCCTGTCGCTGGCGGGCATCGAAAAGGGCATCGGCGCCCTGGGCAAGGCCGCGCGTGACGGCTCGCTGACCATGGATCAGATGCAGGGCGGCACCTTCACCATCACCAACGGCGGCACCTATGGCTCGCTGATGTCGACGCCGATCCTGAATGCGCCGCAGTCGGGCATCCTGGGCATGCACAACATCGTGCAGCGCCCGATGGCCATCAACGGCGAGGTCAAGATCCGCCCGATGATGTATCTGGCCCTCAGCTACGATCACCGCATCGTGGACGGCAAGGAAGCCGTGACCTTCCTGGTCCGGGTCAAGGAACTGCTGGAAGATCCGGCGCGGGCCCTGCTGGACCTCTGATTTCCTGAAAGGCGGCGATGATCTCGCCGCCTTTTTCTTTGCTGCGAGGCGCGACCATGCTGACCCTCTACGCCGCGACCGGATCCTGCAGCCGGGCCAGCCATATCGCGCTGGAAGAGTCGGGGCTCGCCTATGAGGTTCGTCTGGTCGACTTCGCCAAAGCCGAGCAACGCGAGCCGGCCTATCTGGCGATCAATCCCAAGGGGCGCGTTCCTGCGCTCGCGACCGATCAGGGCGTCCTGACCGAGAGCCCGGCCATTCTGGCGCACATCGCCGCCCTGTCGCCGCCCGGCCTGTTGGCTCCGACCGATCCCTTCGCCTTCGCGCGGATGCAGGCGTTCAACCTCTATCTGGCCACGACCGTCCACGTCGCCCATGCCCACGGTCGCCGCGCCTCGCGCTGGAGCGACGACCCCGCCGCCCAGGCGTCGATGGCGGCCAAGGTGACGCAGAACATGCGCGACGGCTTCGCCTTGATCGAGGCGGACCTGACTGGCGAATGGGCGATGGGCGACGCCTATACAGTCGCGGACCCCTATCTGTTCACCTTCGCCGGCTGGCTGGAAAGCGACGGCGTGAACATCGCCGAGTTTCCGCGCGTCCAGGCGCATTTCGAGCGCATGAAGGCGCGTCCGGCGGTCCAGCGCGCCCTGGCCGCCAAAGCTTAGCGGGCGCGCTCGCAGACCAACGGTTGTGTCTAATTTGCGCCGGTCGTTAACGATCCGAATCGGCGTCGCATTTTCCCTGATTACAACCGCAGAAAATGGCGCCTTATTTCGGACATGGAGTGGGCGGCGCGCGCGATAGGGATGTTCTACGTCTTGGGCGGACTGATGCTTTTGTATCAGGCCTGGCTCAACTGGCGTCTGCAACGGGCCTTGTCCGGCGTCATCGCCGTTCCCGCAGACGATCAGATCGCAGACGGGGTGATCGCCCTGGGCGGTTTAGTGGTGCTGATGTCGGGCGTCGCGCTGGCGGCGCTCAGCGCCTGGGCCGTGGTCGCCTTCCTCGCCGGTTGGGCGATCCAGGCCGCCTATCTGCTGTGGGTCAACCGCGCCGATCTCGACAGCCCCTTGGCCAGCGGCCGTTTGAAGTCGGTCCATGCCTTCGCCGCCTATACCGCCGTCACCGGCGTGGTGCTGTGGCTGCCGCTGACCGGCGTCCTGGGCTGATCAGCCGAACTCGGCTTCCAGGTCGGCCAGACGTGCCGCCTGATCCTCGGCGATCAGGGCGTTCAGCAGCGGATCGATGTCGCCTTCCATGATCTGGGGCAGGCTGTGCAGGGTCAGGTTGATGCGGTGATCGCTGACCCGGCCTTGCGGATAGTTGTAGGTGCGGATCCGTTCGGACCGGTCGCCCGACCCGACCTGGGACTTGCGGCTGTCCGAGCGGGCCAGATCCTTGGCCTGGCGCTGCATGTCGTACAGACGCACGCGCAGGTTCTTCATCGCCTTGTCGCGGTTGACGTGCTGGGACTTCTCCGACGACGTCACCATGATGCCGGTGGGCAGGTGGGTGATGCGCACGGCGGAATCGGTCGTATTGACGTGCTGGCCGCCCGAACCCGACGCGCGGAAGGTGTCGATGCGGATGTCCTTGTCGTGGATTTCGATCTCCACGTCCTCGACCTCGGGCAGGACCGCCACCGTCGCCGCAGAAGTGTGGATGCGCCCCTGCGACTCGGTCGTCGGCACGCGCTGCACCCGGTGAACGCCGCTCTCGAACTTCAGCCGGCCGAACACGCCTTCGCCCGTCACCGTGGCGATGATCTCCTTATAGCCGCCGGCGTCGCCCTCGGTCGCCGAGTCCAGCTCGATCCGCCAGCCGCGCGTGGAGGCGTAGCGCGAATACATGCGGAACAGGTCGCCCGCGAACAGGGCCGCCTCGTCCCCGCCGGTGCCGGCGCGCACTTCCAGCACGGCCGAGGCGTTCTCGTCGGCGTCGCGCGGGGCCAGCAGCAGGGCGACCTCGCGCTCCAGCTCGGGCAGCCGGTCGGTCAGCGCCCGCAGCTCTTCCTCGGCCATCGCCGCCATTTCCGGATCGGCCGTCATGGCCTCCAGGTCCGCCATTTCGGCGCGCGCGCGCGCCAGGCCCTGAACCGCATCGACGACGGGCTTCAGCTCGGCGTGCTCCTTGGACAGCCTCACGATCTCGGCGCCGTCGGTCGCCGAACCCATGCGCGCCTCCACCTCGTGGAAACGGTCGAGCACCTGATCGAGACGGGCCTGGGGCAGTCGCAAGAGGGAAATGTCCTGAGAAAAAGCGGAGCGCCGTCCTTACCCGCCGGGGGGCGTCGTGTCGATTGCAAGCCGTGTCCGGGCGTGGACCAGCGCCGGCGCCGCGCTTGTGATCGGCGATGACGGCCGGGTCACGATGGCGTCAGTCGCGGTGACGCAATCGGCTCAAAGCCATTAGTTGAGATCGAACAACCGTGAGGAGGACGCCATGTTCGATCGCCCGCCCCCGTCGCAGCCCGACGCCGCCGAGGTCGCCGAAAGCGTCGATCGTCTGTGCCGCCTGTACGACAGCCGTCTGGCCGAGACCGGCGGCGACCTGTCGCCTGAGGACGCTCGCGAGCTGAGGGCCATGGCCGCCATCTACGATCTGGACACCGACCGCCCCTCGACCGAGATCTGGCGCGACCTTCGCGCCGTGGTCACGCGCCAGGCGCCGCTTGACGCCACGGCGCCGGCCGAGGTCGAGGCCCTGACCCTGCTGGTGGTCGAGGACGATCCCGACGCCGCCGCCTCCCTGACCGAACTGCTGACCGAGGCGGGCCATAATGTCGTCGGCCCGTTCCACAGCGCCGCCGCCGCCGAGGCCGCCGCTGCGCTGCACAGCATCGATGCGGCCTTGCTGGACATCAACCTGTCGGGCGAGATGACCGGGGTGGAACTGGCCCGCGTCCTGACCGACCGCTGGGCCGTGCGGGTCATCTTCATCTCCGGCGATGTCGCCGCCGCCGCGAAGAATGCGGACATGGCCGAGGCCCTGGTGCTGAAACCCTACAACGGCGCGCAGATTTTGGAGGCGGTGGCGCGCCTCGCCTGAGGGCGGATCGAGTCCCCCGGCTTGCGTCGGGGGCTCAGCCGGGCGATCACGGATCATGCTGTCGAACCGGTCTCGCTATGCCCTGCGCGCCATGGTGCATCTGGCCGGTCTGCCGGACGGCGGTCCCGCGACCATTGCCGAGATCGCCGAGGCGGCGGCGGCCCCGCGAAAGTTCCTGGAGGCCATCCTGCTGGATCTGCGCCGTCAGGGTCTGCTGGCCTCGAAGCGGGGCAGGGCGGGCGGCTATGCGCTGGGCGCGCCCGCCGACGCCATCAGCTTCGCCGACGTGATCCGCGCGCTGGAAGGCCCGCTGGCCCTCGCGCCCTGCGCCTCGCGCACCGCACATGGCCCCTGCGAAACCTGCCCGGATGTCGAGACCTGTCCGTTGCAGCCTGTCCTTCAGGACGGGCGTGACGCCATTGCCGCCGTCTTCGAGGCGCGAACCCTTCTGCAAGCCGCCGTCACTTCTTCTCCTATTGACCGACTAGGGAAATAGCCCGCACCGTTCGCCCCCTATTGCAGAGGCCGCCATGCAAGATTTCCTGCTCTTCCTCGCCGTCGGTTTTCTGGCCCAGATCGTGGATGGGGCGCTGGGCATGGCCTATGGCGTGATCTCCTCCACCGTCCTGCTGTCGTTCGGCGTGCCGCCCGCGACCGCGTCGGCCAGCGTCCACGCCGCCGAGGTCTTCACCACGGCGGCCTCGGCCGGGTCGCATACGGTCAACAAGAACGTGAACTGGAAGCTGTTCGTGCCGCTGGCGCTCGGCGGCGTCGTCGGCGGCGGCTTCGGCGCCTTCGTCCTGACCAGCATCGACGGCGATCTGCTGAAGCCCTTCATCACCACCTACCTGGCCATCATGGGCGTCGTGATCATCTGGCGCGCCACCCGTCAGACGCGCGAGCGGATCTTCCCGCGCAAGTTCGCCGGCCCCCTGGGTCTGGTCGGCGGCTTCTTCGACGCCATCGGCGGCGGCGGCTGGGGACCCACGGTCACCACCACCCTGGTCGGCACGGGCCAGGATCCGCGCGTCTCGATCGGCACCACCAATACGGCGGAGTTCTTCGTCACCTCCGCCATTTCCGCCACCTTCCTGGTCGCCCTGCTGACCGGACACTGGCAGGAGGCCGAAGGCTTCTCGACCCACGCCATGGCGGTGCTGGGACTGATCCTCGGCGGCCTGATCGCCGCCCCCTTCGCCGGCGTCATCGCCCGCATCGCCCCGCGTCGCGCCCTGACCTACGGCGTCGGCGCCGTGGTGCTCCTGTCCGCCGGCTATCAGGCCCTGCGTCTGTTCAAGGTGATCTGAAACGAAAAACGGCGGCG
>OFRI01000019.1_pt1 | contig 36478 bp, 29 predicted proteins | sample 1543031 | NCBI WGS metagenome assembly OFRI01 (sample SAMN07774226, study PRJEB24372) | wastewater metagenome
AGGATGCGCGCCTGGTCGGCATCACCCCGGCGATGAAGGAAGGCTCCGATCTGGTGGCCTTCAGCGAGCGTTTCCCGCTGCGTTACTTCGACGTGGCGATTGCCGAGCAACACGCCGTGACCTTCGCGGCCGGCATGGCCTGCGAAGGCGCCAAGCCGGTGGTGGCGATCTACTCCACCTTCCTGCAACGCGCCTATGACCAGCTGATCCACGACGTGGCGGTGCAGAACCTCGACGTGCTGTTCGCCATCGACCGCGCCGGTCTGGTCGGCGAAGACGGTCCGACCCACGCCGGCAGCTTCGACCTCTCGTACCTGCGCTGCATCCCCGGCATGCTGATCATGACGCCCAGCGATGAAAACGAACTGCGCAGCATGCTCACCACCGGCCACCTGTTCAATGGCCCCGCCGCCGTGCGTTACCCGCGTGGCAGCGGACCGAATGCACGGATCGAGCAAGCGCTGACGCCGCTGGAAATCGGCAAAGGCGTGGTGCGCCGCCAGGGTCAGAAAACGGCTCTGCTGGTGTTCGGCGTGCAGCTGACGGAAGCCCTGCAGGTCGGTGAATTGCTCGATGCCACGGTGGTCGACATGCGTTTCGTCAAACCCTTGGACGAAACCCTGCTGCGCCAACTGGCGGCTGAGCATGAGCTGCTGGTGACGATCGAAGAAAACAGCATCATGGGTGGCGCAGGCTCCGCCGTCAGCGAGTTCCTCGCCAGCGAAAACCTGCTCAAGCCGATGCTCCACCTGGGCTTGCCGGACTACTACGTCGAGCACGCCAAACCGACCCAGATGCTCGCCGAATGTGGCCTCGACGCCGCCGGCATCGAAGCCGCCGTGCGTGAGCGCCTGGCTTGCCTGTAACTCGATAGCGGGCGCAGCCGGCGTGACATGAACGCACCACACGTCGGCTTGCAGCACTTTCACTTGTTCCTGATCCACCGCGCGCCTTAAGGTGCGCGACGTTTTTTATCCGCCACGGTGTGCTGCCAGCCCTGATGCTGCAGCCTGAAACGGGAAGCTGGTCAAAGCCAGCACTGCCCCCGCAACGGTAACCGAGCGCAGCCTGCCTATCGCAGCGCTGCAACGTCTGCCTGATAGACCACTGGGTTCGCCTGGGAAGGTTGGTAGACGTCGCTCGGCAGTCCGGAGACCGGCCTTGGTGGACGTGACTGGTATTGCGGAGGGCAAACACCGGCAAGCATTGTCGGCTGCCCGGAATTCCCTGCACCGCATCGCTGGCCACCGCCCTCCTCGAAAGCTTCGCTTACTTTTGAGGATTGTTAATGAAACTGTCTCCCCTGGCCCTGGCTGTTGCCCTGCTGCCGTTCACGACTCACGCCGAGTCGATCGACACCGACGAAACCCTGCAGGCCCAGGCGCTGGTGATTACCTCTGGTCGTGTAGCCGAACCCAAGAAAGCCGCCATAAGTGCCGCCAGCGTCTTCACCCGCCAGGACATTGAGCGCCTGCAAGTGCGCAATGTGCCAGACCTGCTAAACCGCGTGCCCGGCGTCGTCACCCGCAGCAGCGGCGGCCTGGTGTCCTATTCAGTGCGCGGCACCAAGTCCGCCCAGACCCTGGTCCTCGTCGACGGCCAGCGTATTGCTTCAGCCGCCAGCGGTATTGCACGCCTGGATTACCTGAGCATCGACAACATTGAACGCGTGGAAGTGACCCGCGGAGCGCGCTCATCACTGTATGGTGCCGACGCCATTGGTGGGGTCATTCAAATCTTCACCCGCCATGGCGAGGCCGGGCTGAATCCGTCGGTCCGTCTTGCCGCTGGCAGCAAGCAAACCTACCAACGTAGCGTCAGCGTTAGCGGCGGTGATACGCGCACTCGCTTCAGCCTCGGTGGCAGCCTCGACGAGAGCAACGGCCACGACAGCACCCGCGACAACGTCGGTGCCGACAGTGATGCCGAGGCTCAACGCAATCTGGCGCAGTACCTCAACCTCGATCATCAGTTCAATGACGACTGGAAGGCCGGCTTCAACTACAACGAGCAACACGGCAAAAACGAGTACGACGACGCCTACGAGCAGGCCCCGGCACAGCCCAGCGACCAGTTCCGGGTCAGCAGCGCTAGCAGCTTCCTGCAAGGCCAGATCAATGACACGTGGAATAGTCGCCTGGAGCTAGGTCAGAGCTATGACCGCAACAAGGCTGTCGGTGCAGCTATGCCGTGGAACAACGGCCTCAACGCCACCACCCGCCACTCCGCCAGCTGGCTCAATCGCCTCGACCTCAACCCGGCCAACCAACTGACATTGGGCGGCGACTGGTATGAGGACAAACTCGACAGCAGCACGGCTTACGCCGAAGACAGCCGCAGCAATAGCGCTGCGCTGTTTCAGTACCGCTTCAATGGCGAACAGATGTTCAGCGAACTGGGCATGCGCCGCGATGACAATCAGCTCTACGGCACGCAGAACAGCTGGAATGGTGCGCTTGGCTTGCCGCTTGAGTCTGGCCAGCAGTGGCAACTCAGCTACGCCGAAGGCTTCCGCGCCCCGACCTTCACTGATCTCTACTATCCGGGCTACAGCAACCCGAATTTGACGGCAGAAACCAGCAAAACCTGGGAGCTGCAATGGCGTGCAGAATTGGGCGCCAGCCAGCTGGAAACTTCCTTGTACCGCAACGACATCACAGACTTGATCGCTTACAAGGGCAACAGCACCGAAAACGTGGGACAGGCTCGCATAAACGGCTTCGAAACCAGCATCAGCCAGGAGCTACTGGGCTGGCAAACCAACCTGGGCTTGAGCCTGGTTGACCCGCGCAACCGCGACAACGGCCAGACCTTACAACTCACCCCCAAACGCACCGTCTTTATCGATCTGGATCGAACCTTCGGTGTGTTCTCCGCTGGGGCCAGCTGGCGTGCAGTCAGCCAGAGCTACGATTACAGCATCGTTGACTCGAACTACAACGCCGAACGGCAGACCGTGCCTGGTTATGGCTTGGTTGACCTACGCAGTAGCTGGCAAGCCAGTGCCAGCCTGCGCGTGGACATGCAGCTCAACAACGTACTGGATAAGGACTATTACACCTCGCTGTACCAGCGCTTTGATGCCAACTACATGCTCGCCCCAACAGCGCCCTATGGCTATCAGGAACCGGGGCGTACCGGCCTGTTGGCCGTCACTTGGACGCCGCAGTAGCACTAATGGGCCGAACGTAGCCGCTCACACAGCTGCGCGGTGGCCTTGAGCATCTGCAGGCTGGGACGCTCAAGGCCACGGTCGGGGATCACCCAGACCTGGCCGTGCTGCACCGCCCGCAGTTGTGGCCAGGCCTGCCAGGCGGGCAGCAGTTGCGCCTCGCTGACCAGAATCACCTCGGGATCGCGCGCCAGCACGGCTTCGAGGCTGATTTGCGGGGCCGCCAGGTGCAGGTCGGCAAACAGGTTCTGCGCCCCACAGACGCGCAAAGCATCGGAAATGATCTGTTCGCCCCCCAAGGTATACAAGGGCTTGTCCCACACCTGATAGAACACCCGCAACAGCGTCGGGCGCTGATAGCGCGCGCGCAAACGGGCCAACTCCGCACGCACCTGCACGGCCAACTGGCGACCCCGCTCGGCACGGCCGACGCGCGCACCCAGCTCGGCCACCTGGCTCGCCAGTTGTTCCAGGCTATGGGGTTCGGCCTCGTAGAGGGGAATGTGCAGATCGCGCAATTGCTGGCGCTGGGCGGCGTTGATGCTGTCCGGCCAGAGCAACACCAAGTCCGGCTGCAGGCTCAATAGGGTTTCAAATTCCAGCTGTCCGGGCTCACCCACCGAGGGCAAGGCCGCCAGCGCCGCCGGCCGCTCACCCAGCGCGCCGACCAACTGCTCGGCGGCGCCCAGCTCCAGCATCAGTTCAGTCAGCGACGGCGCCAGACTGACAACCCGCTGCTGCGCCTGTGCCGGCAGGGCCAGCACACAGAGCAGTAGCGCAAGCAGGCGCATCAGCCGAGCTGACGAGGAATGCGGTAGAGGTACAGCAGCACCAGGCTGGACAGCGCCAGCAGCATCAGCGGCAAGGCCGGCAGACCGGCAAAGACCGCCAGAGCGGCGATCCAGGCGGGCAACGCGGCGCCAACAAAGGCCAAGCGACGGATGCGCGCCAAGGCAACCCAGGCGGCGGGCTCTTCCGGCGTATCCAAGGCTTTTTCGGTGGCGATCAGACCATGTTTAAAGCGATGAAACAGCGGCAGGCTGACAAACATCGAGGCCAGGCCGGCGATAAACAGCGGCATGGCCAGCAGTGACGACGCGCGCTCAGCGGCAAACAGGGCATTGAGCAACACCAACGGCGCCAGGGTCACCAGCACTTGCCACCACCAGGCTAGGGCCAGACGGCGGCGCACGTCATTGCGGGTCACGCCTTGGGCTCCAGCTCGACCTCGCCCTGGTGCAGGCTGCCGAGCATATGGCCGAGCTTGCCGGCCTTGGTGGCGAGGTACTTCTTGTTGTACGGGTTCTGCCCAGCCTGCAGCGGCACCCGGCTGGCGACGCGCAAACCATAGTGCTCAAGGGCTTTGACCTTGCGCGGATTGTTGGTCATCAGCTTGATGGCGCTGATGCCGAGGTGCTCCAGCATCGGCTGGCAGATGGCGTAGTCACGCTGATCGGCACCGAAGCCCAGACGCTCGTTGGCCTCGACGGTATCGGCGCCGCCATCCTGCAGCTCGTAGGCGCGGATCTTGTTCAGCAGGCCAATGCCACGACCTTCCTGGCGCAGGTACAGCAGCACGCCGCGGCCTTCATCGGCAATCGCTTGCAGGGCCGCTTGCAGTTGCGCACCGCAATCACAACGCAGGCTGAACAGGGCATCGCCGGTCAGGCATTCGGAATGCAGACGCCCGAGTACCGGGGCGCCATCGCTGAAATCACCGAGCGTCAGGGCGATGTGTTCCTTGCCGGTCGCCTCGTCGAGGAAACCGTGCATGGTGAACAGCGCAAATGGCGTAGGCAGTTGGGAGGCGGCGACAAACACGACAGACACCGGATGCTCCTGATAATCAAAGGGCGGAAAAACGCAGGGCGGGCATTGTAGCAGCAGCATCTGCCGGCCAGGCAGCTTGAATTGTGCGGGATAACCATCGGCACAGCCGATTAGAGTTTGGACTCCAGCACCAGCAAGCCTTGATCTTCACGCCAGCGCACGCGATTGAGGAAGCTCATGCCCAGCAAGGCATCGGTGGGCGACTCGCCCTCCAGCACGGCAGCCTCGACGCCGAGCACCTCGAGCGGGCCGACCTTGACCCGATTGAGGTTGACCAGCCAGGCCCGCGCGGTGCCGCTGGCGGTGTTGACCACCATCGGCCGGCCCTGGGTACGAAAATCGATGCCCAGACGCCGCGCCTGGCTTTCATTCAAGGCGATTGAAGTGGCGCCGGTATCCACCAAAAATTGCATCGGCTGGCCGCCAATAGAACCGGCCACCCGGTAGTGACCATCGCCACCGCGGGCAATGCTGGTCTGGCTCTTGCCCGGCGCGGCGAAGCCGGCGCTCGACTCACGACTGAGGCTGTAGGGCCGCTCCACACCATCCACCCGGAGCACCGCACCGCGGCTGTCAGCGCTGATCACCTGAACGCCGCCAGGGCCCGTCTGACCGACCTTGACCAGCTTGCGCAGGCCGTCGACATTCAGCACTGCCGCCCCCGGAAACAGGCCCACCACCTGCACCTGAGTCGCCGCCTGGGCACTGCCAACACACGCCAGCAGACTGGCAACAAGCAAGCGTTCAAGGCGTCCCATGGTGCGGTTCCTGTGCTGAGTCATAGGGGTAGTGATCCTTCCAGCGTTTAAAAATGGCACGCAGACTGCCGTTGCGCACCAGTACGTCCATGCGTTGCTCGTAGAGCTGCTTCAGCGCCCGACCACGTTCGGTGCGGGCAAAAGCCAGGTACAGCGGCAACAGCTGCAACTCGGTAACCCGCAGATCCGTCGACTGCTCAAGACCGGCGAGGAGGAAGTCCACCTCGGCATCGTCGTCGATATAAAAATCCGCATGCCCCTCGCGCAACATCGCCGGGATGCCATCACGGCGCTGCACTTCCTGGAAGCGACCAACGCTGGGCAGTTGGTCCTGAAAGGCGTAACCACGCACCCAGATCAGCCGGTAATTGGCCAGGGTTTGCAGGGTCGGCTGGGGCAGACGGGTCAAGCCGAGGGCCACTACCCGGTCGGCGGCATAGGGCCAACGCGGGAAGTCCAGGTCACCCACCTCATCAGGATACAAACCAAGGGCTGCATCCACCTTGCCGCGTTGGGCGAGACCAATGGAGCGGGTGTAGGGCTCACTGTTGGCGACTAGCTTGACGCCCGCCGGCTCGAACACGGCGCGCAGCACGTCCCAGGCCAGACCAGAACCATCGGCGTTGCTGTGGCCTTCCCAGGCTTCGCCGGCCACACGGATTTCAGCCGGCAGCGTCTGCTCTACCGCCTCGGCCGTGCAGCTCAACAATCCGCCCAACAGCATGCCCAGCCAACGCCCCAGCATGGTGACTCCGTTCAACTCAATCCGAGAATAATCAGCTGCAGGCTCAACCAGGCGAAGACCCCAGCCAGCACATCATCCAGCATGATTCCCACTCCACCATGGACATGACGATCAATCCAGCGAATTGGCCACGGTTTGACGATATCGAACAGGCGAAACAGAACAAACCCCAGCAACAGCCACTGCCAACCCGCCGGCACCAGCCAGAGGGTGATCCACACCCCGACCAGCTCATCCCAGACGATGCCGCCGTGGTCATGCACGCCAAGGTCGCGGGCCACCTTGCCGCACAACCAACAACCGAACACGGTGGTTACAACCAGCATCAGCCCGTAGCCCCATGCCGGCAGCAGCTGCCACAGCGGCACAAATGCCAGCGCCAGCAGCGAGCCCCAGGTGCCGGGCGCTTTGGGCAAGGTGCCGGAGCCGAAGCCAAAGGCGAGAAAATGCCAAGGGTTGCGCCACACCGACGGTGGCGCCTTGTTTGTGTCAGTCACCCGAACTCCGAAAATGTTGATAGCCGCGTTGTGGCGGCGTAATGACGCGACCCTGTTCATCGAGCAATTGCACGCCATGCCCGGCCACCACCTGACCAATCACCTGCAACGCCCAGCCGTCGGCCTGCAAACCCGAAAAATGCTGCGCGGGCAGAGTAAAGGCCAAGCGGTAATCATCGCCACCACTCAAGGCACAATGCTGCGCCGCCGGCAGGCTGAGCAAGGCCAGGATCGCTGGCGACAAAGGCACACACGCCAGTTCGATCTGCAACGCCACGCCGGAAGCTGCGGCGATATGACCGCAATCGGCCAGCAAGCCATCGGAAATATCCAGCGCCGCCGAAGCCTTGCCGCGCAGTGCCTGACCCAGCGCCAGCTGCGGCCTGGGCGACCAGTACTGGGCCAGCAATGCGGCCGCCACCTCCGGCACCGCTTGCTGCTGACCCAGCACCAGAGGCAAGGCCGCTGCCGCATCGCCCAGACTGCCACCGACACACAGTAGATCGCCGACCTGGGCGCCGCTACGCAGCAACGCCTGCCCCCGCGGCAGGCGACCAAACACCGTAACCGTCAGGCTCAAGGGCCCGCGGGTGGTGTCGCCGCCGATCAACGCCAGGCCGCACAGCTCGGCCATCTGATTGAGCCCGCGAGCAAAGCCCTGCAGCCAATCATTCGTTGCCTGCGGTAGGCACAGCGCCAGGGTAAAACCGAGCGGCGTCGCGCCCATGGCTGCCAGATCGCTGGCCGCCACGGCCAACGCGCGCTGACCGAGCAAAAAGGCATCGCAAGGGTCGGGAAAATGCACCCCGGCAACCAGGGTGTCAGTGGATATTGCCAGTTGCTGACCAGCCGGCAGATCGAGCAAGGCGCAATCATCGCCAATGCCCAAAGCCACGCCTTCGGCCGCCTGCGCACAGGGCGCGGCAGCGAAGTAATGACGAATCAGCTCGAACTCACCCATGCTTCAGCGCCCCGTTGCGGGGCGAGCTGGCGCCCCCAAACAGGAGCGCCGACGGGCGACAGGCTTAGCGCTTGTTGGCACGCACTTCATCGGCACGCAGCTTGGGGGCCAGCTTGTCGAGGATGCCGTTGACGAACTTGTGGCCATCGGTGGCGCCAAAGATCTTCGCCAACTCGATGCCTTCGTTGATCACCACGCGGTACGGCACATCGACACGATGACGCAACTCGTAGGCCGACAGACGCAGGATCGCCAACTCAACCGGGTCCAGCTCTTCCAGCGGGCGGTCGAGAAAACCGGCGAAGGCGTCATCCAACTCGGTCTTGTTCTGCGGCACACCGTGGAGGATTTCCCGAAAGTAAGCGCCATCAACGCCGACAAAATCATTGTCGACGCGGAACTGGGCTTCGATTTCGTTTACCGACTGACCGGCCAGGTGCCACTGATACAGGGCCTGCATGGCCAGACTGCGCGCTTTGCGGCGCGCAGCGGTCTTGCCTTTGGCCGGCTTTTCGTCGGGCTGGGCGGGATGATCGAGATCGCTGTTAAAACTCACTTGGCCTCCAGCTGCGCCAGCAGGCTGACCATTTCCAGAGCAGACAGTGCAGCTTCAGCGCCTTTGTTACCGGCCTTGGTGCCGGAACGCTCGATGGCTTGTTCGATGGAATCAACGGTCAGCACGCCAAAGGCCACCGGCACGCCGAACTCCATGGACACCTGGGCCAGGCCCTTGGTGCATTCGCCAGCGACGTATTCGAAGTGCGGAGTACCGCCACGAATCACGGCGCCCAGGGCGATGATGGCGGCGTATTCGCCACGCTGGGCAACCTTCTGCGCCACCAGCGGAATCTCGAAAGCACCCGGTGCGCGGATGATGGTGATGTCACTCTCGCTCACGCCGTGGCGGACCAGTGCGTCAACGGCACCGCTTACCAGGCTCTCAACCACGAAGCTGTTGAAGCGGCCGACTACCAGGGCAAAACGGCCCTTGGGGGCGATGAAGGTACCTTCGATGGTCTTCAGGGTCATGGGCATTCTCGTATCTATAAAAGAGCAGGATTAAACAACCTGGGCGCCGCGTGGCGCCCAGTTGGGTTTATTCAGAGGGCAAGTATTCTACAACTTCCAGGTCAAAGCCGGATATGGCGTTGAACTTCATCGGCGAACTCATCACGCGCATTTTGCGCACGCCGAGGTCACGCAGAATCTGCGAACCGGCGCCGACGGTGCTGTAAGTGGTCGGCGTGGTGACCTTGGCATCGCTGCCCAGTTGCTGCTCCAGATGGGCCAGCAACTCCTGGCCACTGAGCGGATTACCCAGCAGCAAGACCACCCCACTGCCCGCCTCGGCAACCTTGGCCATGGCGGCGCGCAGGCTCCAGCGGCCCGGTTGCTTGACCATAAACAGGTCGCGCAGCGGCTCCATGTTATGCACCCGCACCAGGGTCGGTTCGTCGGCGCTGATCTGCCCCAGGGTCAGGGCCATGTGCACATCGCCCTCGACTGCGTCGCGGTAGGTCACCAGATTGAACGAACCCAACTCGCTATCCAACGGCTGCTCGGCAATCCGCTGAACGGTACGTTCGTGGATCAGTCGGTAGTGGATCAAGTCGGCGATGGTGCCGATCTTGATGCCATGTTCCTGGGCGAACACTTCCAGCTCAGGGCGACGGGCCATGGTGCCGTCGTCGTTCATGATTTCGCAGATCACCCCGGACGGCTCGAAACCACCCATGCGCGCCAGGTCGCAGGCCGCTTCGGTGTGACCGGCACGGGCCAGCACGCCGCCGGACTGAGCCATCAGCGGGAAGATGTGGCCTGGGCTGACGATGTCGTCGGCCTTGGCGTTCTTCGCCGCAGCCGCCTGCACGGTGCAGGCACGGTCGGCCGCGGAGATGCCGGTGGTTACGCCCACGGCAGCTTCGATCGACACGGTGAACTTGGTGCCAAAGCCCGAGCCATTGCGCGGTGCCATCAGCGGCAGCTTGAGGGTTTCACAACGTTCGCGAGTCATCGGCATGCAGATCAGGCCGCGGGCGAAACGCGCCATAAAGTTGATGTGCTCGGCGGTCACGCACTCGGAGGCGATGATCAGATCGCCCTCATTCTCGCGGTCCTCGTCATCCATGAGGATGACCATTTTGCCCTGCCGAATGTCTGCAACCAGTTCTTCGATGCTATTGAGCGCCACGGGCAGCTCCTTTCTCGGATGTGTAGGGGTCACCGGCGCCAAGGCGCGCAGTGCAGAATTTAGAGATAACCGTTTTCCGCCAAAAAGCCTTCCGTCAGGCCGCTGGCCTTGGGCTCGGCCGCCTTGTCACCGAGCAGCAGACGCTCCAGGTAACGGGCCAGCAGGTCCACTTCCAGATTGACCTGGCGACCGGCGTGGTAATCGGCCATCACGGTTTCGCCAAGCGTGTGCGGCACGATGGTCAGCTCGAATTCGGCGCCATTCACGCCATTCACCGTCAGGCTGGTGCCATCCACGGTGATCGAGCCTTTCAGCGCGATGTATTTGGCCAGCTCACGGGGGGCGCGAATTTTGAATTGCACGGCGCGGGCATTGTCCGCGCGGGAGATCACCTCGCCGACGCCGTCCACATGGCCGCTGACCAGATGGCCACCGAGGCGACTGGTGGGCGTTAGGGCCTTTTCCAGGTTGACCTTGCTGCCGATCTTCAAATCAATAAACGCGCTGCAGGCCAGGGTTTCGCGGCTGACATCGGCCCAAAATCCATTACCCGGCAACTCCACAGCAGTCAGGCACACGCCATTCACGGCAATACTGTCACCCAGTTTGACGTCACCCAGATCCAGCTTGCCGGTCTCGACGTAGACGCGCACATCGCCGCCCTTGGGGCTCAGCGCACGGATGGTGCCAATGGCTTCGATAATTCCGGTAAACATCAGACCCCCTGGGTTGGCAGCACGCCATGCAGGCGGCAACGCCCGGTGGCAGGCAGAAAAACAACAGACATCACGACGCACTCCTGTTCGTTGAACAAACAGGGCGGTTCGATCGATAGGGATTTCACGGACGCAGGCCAGCCGCGCCCTTAAAGGGAATCCCGCTCTCTCTTTATCCGGACTCTAACCGTCGGCCCCGGAATCACACCGAGTCTGCTGACCTTGGCGGGCCTGACGGCTCGACAAGCGCTCGCGGGCTAGGCCCTGGCTAAAACCATGAGGGCCATTACCGCCGGTGGGGAATTACACCCCGCCCTGAGAACGTTGCAGCCACATGCGCGGCTGCGTGCGACCTTTTACCATATTTGCCCTGCCGGTGCATGCCTAGGCCGACCAGACTCAAGCCTCGCGAGGCACGGGCCGGGCAATAATTCGCCAGTCATCGCCGACGGCACGCATTTCGACGATTTGCAGCTCTTGGGCCTCGGCCATTTTCGCCAAGGGCCAATCCAACAATGGCCGGGCGCTGGAGCCGAGGAACTTGGCGGCGACAAACAACTGGTACTCATCCACCAGTCCCTGGCGAGCGAAGGCGCCGGCCAGACGCGGACCAGCTTCCACCAGCACCTCGTTGGCGCCGCGGGCGGCAAGCTCCAGCAGCAGTTTGCGCAGATCGACATGGCCATTGCTGCCCGACACCGCCAGCAGTTCATGACCATCGTCGAGGAACAATTGCCGCGCCCCCGCCGCCGCACAGGTGGCCACCAGGGCCTTGCCGGCCTGATAGAAAGGCGCACTCAGCGGCACACGCAGACGCCCATCCACCAGCACGCGCAGAGGCGGCCGGGTTATGGCCAGGGCCGTCAGCTCGGCATTCAAGCCCAGTTCGTCAGGGCGCACGGTCAACCGCGCACCATCGGCCAGCACCGTATCCGCGCCGGTCAACACCACACTGGCACGGGCACGCAGGCGCTGTACTGCAGCGCGCGCCGCTGGCCCAGTAATCCACTGACTTTCACCGCTGGCCATGGCCGTGCGGCCGTCCAGGCTCATAGCCAGCTTGACCCGCACATAGGGCAGGCCCTGCTCCATGCGCTTGATAAAGCCAACATTCAACGCCCGTGCTTCGCTTTCCAGCACACCGCAGGCGACCTCAATACCGGCCTCCTGCAAACGCGCCAAGCCACGCCCAGCCACCTGCGGATTAGGGTCCTGCATCGCTGCGACTACACGCGCAACGCCGGCCTGCACCAAGGCCTCGGCGCACGGCGGGGTGCGGCCGTGATGACTGCAAGGTTCCAGGGTCACATAAGCCGTGGCACCGCGAGCCTTGGCGCCGGCCTGGCGCAGGGCATGCACCTCGGCATGGGGCTCACCGGCGCGGGCATGCCAGCCCTCACCGACAATCTGCCCGGCCGCGACAATGACGCAGCCGACGCGTGGATTGGGATGGGTCGAATACACGCCCTTGCGCGCCAGTTCGAGGGCGCGCGCCATGCTGCGCTGATCGAGCACGGCCTGTTCGGCTGCGCTCATTCGTGGCTCGGCTCGCGGGACAACCGGTCGATTTCCTCGCGGAATTCGTTGAGGTCCTGGAAGCGCCGGTACACCGAAGCGAAGCGGATATAGGCCACCTCATCGAGTTTCTGCAGCTCGCCCATCACCAGTTCGCCAAGTACCCGCGACTTGATCTCGCGCTCGCCGGTGGCGCGCAGCTTGTGCTTGATGTGGGCAATCGCCGCCTCCAGGCGCTCGACGCTCACTGGCCGCTTCTCCAGCGCACGCTGCATGCCGGCACGCAGCTTTTCCTCGTCGAACGGCTGACGACTGCCATCTGACTTGATCAGTCGCGGCATCACCAGCTCGGCGGTTTCAAAGGTGGTGAAACGCTCTTCGCACGCCAGACACTCGCGCCGACGACGCACCTGTTCACCTTCGGCGACCAGACGTGAGTCGATCACCTTGGTGTCATTCGCTCCACAAAACGGACAATGCATGGGCGCAAACAGCCGAAAAAATGAGGGAACTCATGGTAGCGCATCGCACCGACAGCGCCCACAGCCAAGACAAGCCAGAGGCTTTGCGGTATATAGCAGCCTGCCGGGCTTGACGCTGTTCTGCTGCGGAAAAGCCGGCCTTGGTCATTGTCTGCGCTCTTTTTTGTTGAATAGAGTGACTATTCGCCGCAAAAGAGCGCAAAAACTGCCTCAACCCGGTCTTTCCCTCGCTACGAACGGTCAAGCCCGACAGGCTGCCAAGCCGCCCGTTTCACTATCACCTTTGTGGAAGTTGCCATGCTGCCGCGTCTGCTTGCCCTACTTTGCCTGTCCAGCCTGCTCGCAGCCTGCAGCAGCACGCCGCCAGCGCCCGCCCTGGCAACAACCGTCAAACCGAAACCGACACTGGTCGCGCCTGAGCCGCTGCCCAACCACTTGCGCGAACTCAGCGGCCAGTTACTCGGCGTACCCGCCGCCGGCGAAGCCGAATTGGCCCTGTTACTCGTCGATAGCCGCGACCGTCCGGTGCAACTGCTGGCCAGCAGCCGCCTGAGCGGCAACGGCGCGGCGCTGCCTTTTAGTTTGCGCTTCAGCCCCATCAGCATCCCACCGGGCCAGCGCCTGGAGCTGCGCGGCCGGGTCAGCCAGGCCGGCATTCTGACCTTGCGCCTGCCCGCACGACCGATCCAGCCAGACAGCAATCAGGCCCTGGGCGCTCTGCAACTGGTGCCGGCACCATGAATGCCCCGTGTGAATTGCAAAACGCCCTGGCCGGCCTGCTCGGCGATGCCCGCCTGGTGGCGGAAACCCTGCCCGGCACCGACCTCAAGCTGTGGCTGATCGACCCGGCCAATATGGAGCGCGCCTTCAACCCGGAAGAAACCCGGCGCATCCTCGAAGAGCCGCCCTACTGGTGCTTCTGCTGGGCCAGCGGCTTGGTGCTGGCGCGCTGGCTGGCCGAACGGCCCGAGTGGGTGCGCGGCAAGCGCGTGCTGGATTTCGGCGCGGGCTCCGGAGTGGCGGCGATTGCCGCAGCCAAGGCCGGCGCGCTTGAAGTGGTGGCCTGCGACCTCGACCCACTGGCGCTGGCCGCTTGCCGAGCCAATGCACAGCTCAATGACGTGCAGCTCAGCTACTCCGAAGACTTCTTCGCCGAGGCCGACCGCTTTGACCTGATCATCGTCGCCGACGTGCTCTACGACCGAGCCAATCTGCCGTTGCTCGACCAGTTCCTCAGCCGCGGCCAGCAAGCGCTGGTGGCCGACTCGAGGGTGCGCGACTTCCAGCACCCGCTGTACCAGCGCATCGGCCTGCTGGACGCCTGCACCTGGCCGGACCTGGCAGAGCCGGCGGAGTTTCGCCTGGTCAGCCTGTACCACGCGCAGCGCTGATTTTCAGCGCCAGGGCGCTTGCTTCTGCCACGCCGCGCCCACATCTTTAACTGCATTCACCTCAGCCAATGAGACCGATCATGAGCAACACGCCGTATATCTTCGACGCCAGCAGCCTCAACTTTGACCAGTTGGTGATTGAGAACTCCTTCCACAAGCCGGTGCTGGTGGACTTCTGGGCCGAGTGGTGCGCGCCGTGCAAAGCACTGATGCCGCTGCTGGCGCAGATCACCGAGTCCTATCGCGGCGAGCTGCTGCTGGCCAAGGTCAACTGCGACCTGGAGCCGGACATCGTCCAGCGCATGGGCATTCGCAGCTTGCCCACCGTGGTGCTGTTCAAGGACGGTCAGCCGGTCGACGGCTTTACCGGCGCCCAGCCGGAATCGGCGATTCGCGGCCTGCTCGCGCCCCACGTCGCCGAACCGGCACCCGAAGCGGCCGACCCGCTGGAAACGGCCCAGGCCCTGTTTGCCGAAGGCCGCATCGGTGACGCCGAAAGCCTGTTGCAGCAATTGCTGACAGAAGACAACAGCAACGCCGCCGCACTGATCCTGTATGCACGCTGCCTGGCCGAACGCGGCGAACTGGGCGAGGCCGAAGTGGCCCTGAATGCCGTGACAGGCGACAACCACAAACAGGCCCTGGCCGGCGCCCGCGCGCAACTGACCTTCCTGCGCCAGGCCGCCGACCTACCAGACGTGGCCGAACTGAAAAGTCGCCTGGCCGCCAACAGCGAAGACGACGAAGCGGTCTATCAACTGGCCATCCAGCAACTCGCTCGCCAGCAGCCCGAGGCCGCCCTGGATGCCTTGCTGCGCCTGTTCGTGCGTAATCGCAACTACGCCGACGGCCTGCCGCACAAGACCCTGCTGCAAGTGTTCGAGCTGCTCGGCAATGACCATCCCTTGGTCACCACCTACCGGCGCAAGCTGTACCAGGCTATCTACTGAGTAACGACTGCAGGGCTGGTCAGCGGCAAATAAAGTCGTTATAACGTAACAACTTTATTTGCCAGCCTTCCGGAGTTGCCATGCGCCGCCTGCTATTTGCCCTGCCTTTCGCCCTGCTGCCCCTGACGGCCGCTCACGCCGCCCATGACGAACATGAGCACCACGATGAGCACGCCAGCCTTGCCGCCCACGAGCACGGCGCCGCACAGCTGAACGTAGCGCTGGAAGGCCAGCGCCTGGAACTGGCCCTAGAAAGCCCGGCGATGAACCTGGTGGGCTTTGAACATGCCGCCGTCAGCACCAGCGACAAAGCTGCCGTGGCGCGTGCCCAACAACACCTGCAGACACCCCTGGCGCTGTTTGGCATTGCCGCTGCAGCCGGTTGTGTAATCACCAGCCACGAGCTGCACAGCCCGCTGTTCGAGGCCCACGCCGAAGAACACGAAGAGCACGACAAAGAGCATGGCGCCGAACACAGCGATATCGACGCCAACTACGTGCTGACCTGCAGCCAGCCGCATGCGCTGGCGGCTATCGACCTCAGCGAGCTGTTCAAGCTTTTCCCCGCCACCGATAAGATCCAGGTGCAACTGATCGGCCCTAACGGCCAGCAAGGTGCTGAACTCTCCGCCGTACAACCACGTCTGAGCTTCTGACAACCCTTGCAGGCCACTATTGGGCGGCGCTAGGGTGCTCCTGCCGATCTTGGCCTCGCCTCTGGACACCCAATGAGCGCACTGATTGAACTGACCGAGCTGGGCTTTGCCTGGCCCGGCCAAGCTGAATTGCTGGATATCCCGGCTTTCACCCTGCAGCAGGGTGAAAGCCTGTTCCTCAAAGGCCCCAGCGGCAGCGGCAAAACCACCTTGCTCGGTCTGCTGGGCGGTGTGCAAAAGCCCGGTCGTGGACGTATCCACTTGCTCGGCGCAGACCTCAGCAGCATGTCCGCCGGCGCCCGCGATCATTTTCGCGTCGACCACACCGGCTATATCTTCCAGCAGTTCAACCTGCTGCCGTTTCTCTCGGTGCGCGAAAACGTCGAGCTGCCCTGTCACTTTTCCAAACTGCGTACGCAGCGCGCGCAACAGCGCCACGGCAGTGTGAGCCAGGCCGCCAGCGCGCTGCTCAGCCACCTTGGTCTGGTCGATCCGGCGCTGCAGGCGCGCCGCGCCGACAGCCTGTCGATTGGCCAGCAACAACGTGTCGCCGCCGCCCGCGCCCTGATCGGCCAGCCCGAACTGGTGATCGCCGACGAGCCCACTTCAGCCCTGGACAGCGATGCCCGCGAGGCCTTCTTGCAACTGCTGTTTGCCGAATGCCGCGCCGCCGGCTCCAGCCTGCTGTTTGTCAGCCACGACCAGAGTCTGGCGCCCCTGTTTGACCGCAGCCTGTCGCTGAGCGACCTCAACCGCGCCTCGCGCCCGTCGGAGCTCTGAGCATGTACCTCATACGTCTGGCCCTGGCCAGCCTGGCCAATCGCCGCTTTACCGCCTGGCTGACGGTGTTCGCCATCGCCCTGTCCGTGTGTTTGCTGCTGGCCGTGGAGCGCATCCGCACGGAAACTCGCAGCAGCTTTGCCAGCACCATCAGTGGCACCGACCTGATCGTCGGCGCCCGCTCCGGCTCAATCAACCTGCTGCTGTATTCGGTGTTTCGCCTCGGCAATGCCACCAACAACATTCGCTGGGACAGCTTCGAGACGATTGCCCGCGACCCCAAAGTGAAATGGGCGATTCCGATCTCGCTGGGCGACTCGCACCGTGGCTACCGGGTCATGGGCACCAGCCGCGCCTACTTCGAACATTATCAATACGGCCGCGGCCAGGCCCTGCAACTGGCTCAAGGCCAGACCTTTGCCGACGACCCCTTTGCCGTGGTGCTCGGCGCCGAAGTGGCCGAGGCCCTGCACTATCAACTGGGTCAGCAATTGGTGCTGGCCCATGGCGTGGCCACCATCAGCCTGAGCAAGCACGACGACAAACCCTTCACCGTGGTCGGCATTCTCAAGCGCACCGGCACCCCGGTCGACCGCACCTTGCATATCAGCCTGCAAGGCATGCAGGCGCTGCACATCGACTGGCAGAACGGCGTGCCCGCCCAAGGCAAAGGACGGATCAGCGCCGAGCAGGCGCGCAGCATGGACCTGCAGCCGCACGCCATTACTGCGGCCATGCTGGGCCTAAACAGCAAGATCGCCACCTTCAGCGTGCAACGGCAAATCAATGAGTTTCGCGGCGAACCGCTGTTGGCCATTCTCCCTGGCGTGGCCTTGCAGGAACTCTGGAGCCTGATGGGCAGCGCGGAGAAAGCCCTGTTCGTGGTGTCACTGTTTGTGGTGCTGACCGGTTTGATCGGCATGCTCACGGCGATCCTCACCAGCCTCAACGAACGCCGCCGAGAAATGGCTATTCTGCGCTCGGTGGGCGCCCGGCCCTGGCATATCGCCAGCCTGCTGATTGTCGAAGCCTTCGCCCTGGCGCTGGCCGGTGTGCTGCTGGGCCTGGCGCTGCTGTACCTGGGCATCGCCCTGGCGCAGGGTTATGTGCAGGCCAACTACGGTCTGTTCCTGCCGCAGGCCCTGCCGAGTCGCTATGAGTGGACCCTGCTTGGCGCTATTCTGGCCGCCGCCCTGCTGATGGGCGCGCTTCCGGCCTGGCGGGCTTATCGCCAGTCGCTGGCCGATGGTCTGTCGATCCGCCTGTGAGAACTTATTGATGCTGCGTGCGCTGCTTGCCCTTTCCCTTATCGTCGCCCTACCCCTGTGGGCGGCGGAACCGCGTGAACTGACCTGGTCGGAAATGCTCCCCGCCGATACGGCGCCCGCCGCACCACCGGCCGCCATGCACGATTTGTCGAAACTGGCTGACGCCTTGGCCGCCGAAACCGGGCCAGCCGCCAGCCAGCAGTCCGCGGCGGCACCGGTGGTCAAGGCTTTGGATGGCCAACTGGTCAAGCTGCCCGGTTATATAGTGCCGCTGGATGTCACCGAAGAGGGCCGGGTAACCGAGTTTCTCCTGGTGCCCTACTACGGCGCCTGCATCCATGTGCCGCCACCGCCGCCGAACCAGATCGTGCACGTAAAAACCGAGCTGGGCGTAATGATGGATAACCTCTACCAGCCGTTCTGGATTGAAGGCCCACTGCGGGTCGAGAACACCAGCACCGACCTGGCTGAAGCCGGCTACCAGATGGACGCCAGCAAGATTTACCCCTACGAATCGACAGAAAACTAATCGCCCCACAGATAAAAAGGCGGCTAAGACCTTACTGTCGAATGAAGGTTCCATTGAGCTGGGTCAACGCGGCACGCACGCTAAGCTCTACCATTGACTCCAGCCAACACAAGCTTATAACTCGATGGAGCCCACACATGCGTAATTCAATTCTTGCCGCATCTCTGCTCGCCCTGGCCGTTGCCAGCCCTGCTGCCCTTGCTCACAAAGAAGGCGACATCATTGTGCGTGCCGGTGCTATCACCGTTGATCCGCACGAAGACAGCGGCGAAGTCCATGTTGGTGGCGCGGCAGTAGCTGGCACCAAAGCCACTCTGGACAGCGACACCCAACTGGGTCTGAACTTCGCTTACATGGTCACCGACCACGTCGGTATTGAACTGCTGGCCGCCACACCGTTCAGCCATGACGTCGGCACCAAAGGTTTGGGCGGCCTCAAGCTCGGCTCGCTCAAACACCTGCCGCCAACCCTCAGCGCCGTTTACTACCCGATGGAAAGCGCTTCTGCATTCCAGCCCTATGTCGGCCTGGGCATCAACTACACGTGGTTCTTCGACACCGAACTGACCAGCGAGGCTGAAGATGCTGGCTTCACTGGCCTGGATATGAAGGACTCTTGGGGTCTGGCCTATCAGGTTGGTGCTGACTACATGCTGACCGACAACATCATGCTTAACGCACAAGTTCGCTATATCGACATCGACACCACCGGCACTACCTACGCCGGCCAAACCAAGGTCGACGTAGACGTAGACGTTGACCCGTTCGTCTACATGGTCGGTCTCGGCTACAAGTTCTAAGCAACACAAAAAAGCCGACCTCAGGGTCGGCTTTTTGCTGCCTGCGATTTACCCAAACAAACAAGGCGCCCGCAGGCGCCTTGTTTGTTTGCCGCGCAGAACTACAGCCCCAACAAGCGCGCCAGGCCGATCGCCATGGGCGTCGGCTCAGGGAAATTGAAGCGCTGCAGCAGACGCTGATTATTGGCCCGCGAATGACGAATATCGCCTGCCCGCGCAGCCACATGATTGACTGCCGGCAAGCCACCCAGCAGCCCACCGATTTCAGCCAGCAGCTGCTTGAGACTTGTCGCCCGGCCCAAGCCGACATTCACCGCGCCCGGCTCAACGCAAGGCTGCTCCAGCGCCTGCAGCAGCAGCGCCACCAGATCGCCGACATAGACGAAATCACGGGTCTGCTCGCCGTCGCCGAATACCGTGATAGGCAGCCCCTGCTGCGCCCGCTCGGTAAAGATGCTGATGACCCCCGAGTACGGTGAGGACGGGTCCTGGCGCGGCCCGAAAATATTGAAAAAGCGAAACACCGCCGGCTCCAGAGCGTGCTGACGGCGGTAAAAATCCAGGTACTGCTCGCTGGCCAATTTGTCCACGGCATAAGGCGTCAGCGGCGCCTTGGGCGTGTCTTCATCAATGGCCAACCCTTCGCCATTATTGCCGTACACCGCGGCGCTGGAGGCAAATAGCACGCGCTTGACCCCGTGCGCGCGCATGGCTTCGCAGACATTCAAGGTGCCAATAAAGTTGCTCTGATGGGTGCTTACCGGATCGTCCACCGAGGCTTGCACCGAGGCCACCGCCGCCAGATGCACCACCGCGCGACAGCCCTGCATGCAGCGCTGCACCAACGCGGCATCGGCCACGTCGCCCTCGATCAGCTCGACACGCGAATGGTCCATGGGCAAATTTTCTGGCTTGCCCGTGGACAGATTGTCCAGCACGCGCACCGCATAACCCTTGGCCAGCAAGGCATCGGCCAGATGGGAGCCGATGAAGCCGGCACCGCCGGTGATCAGGATAGGTGCGTCAGACATGCCGGTAATATCGATCCAGTAAATGCGGCAAGGCCGTGCGCCAGGCGCGCGGCTTGACCCCAAAGGTGTGCAGGATTTTCTTGCAGGCCAGCACCGCATGCTGCGGTTCATCGGCCACATCAGGGCGCGAGGCATGGGCCTGCGGCTTGATCTCATCGAGCAACAGACTGCGAAATGCCCGCGCTTCGCTCAATACCGCCTGACCCAGCGCCAGTGAGGTAGTCGCCTCTTGGCCGCCGTAGTGGTAAGTACCCCACAGCGGCGCCTGGCAATCCAGCTGTTTCAACACCGCCAGAATCACCCGCGCGGCATCGTCTACCGGCGTCGGGTTGCCCCGGCGGTCGTCGGCCAGCAGCAATTCAGCATCACGCTCGGCCCGCTGCAGAAAGCGCCCAAGCAGCCCCTGCGCACTGTCGTCCAGCAACCAGCCAAAACGCAGCAACACATGCCGCGGGCACGTAGCGCGCACGCTTTGCTCAATGCGCCACAAGGCCTGGCCGCGCACGCCCAGGGGCAGCGGTTCGTCTTTTTCGCTGTAGGCCGTGGCGCGCGCGCCATCGAACACGCGATAACTGGAAGGCTGCAAAAGCAGAATACTGTGGTGCTGACAGAGCTCGGCCAGACGCTCAACGGCCCGCTCTTGCGGCGCAAAGCGCGCTTCGCTGGCGGTCTCGGCCTGAAACCAGTCGTGGTAATAGGCCAGATTGATCAACGCATCCGGGCGGGTGTCATCAATCAACTGAGTCAGGCTGGCCGCATCCCAACCGGAGTCGGGCGGGCGCGGCGCGAGGAAGCCAATGTCTTCCTCGGCGCCCTGGCGAATCAGCGCCTGGCCAAGGGCATTGCCACCGCCCAGCAGCATGAGGCGCATATGCATGGTCGCGCGCTCAGTACTTAGAAGGGAATATCGTCATCGAAGCTGTCGTAATCCGGCGCCGGCTGGGCAGCCGGTTGCGGAGCCGGACGGGCTTCACGCGGCGCTTGCTGTTGCGGCTCGCGTTGCGGCGCTGGGCGCTGCTGACGCGGGGCGGCGTCGCCACCTTCGTTGTTGTTGCGACCACCGAGCAACTGCATGGTGCCCTGCATGTCGACGACGATTTCCGTGGTGTAACGCTTGATACCGTCTTTTTCCCACTCGCGGGTCTGCAGCTTGCCTTCGATGTACACCTGCGAACCTTTGCGCAGGTACTCGCCGGCGATCTCGGCGACCTTGCCGAACATGGCCACACGGTGCCATTCGGTCTTCTCGACCTTCTGCCCGGTTTGCTTGTCAGTCCACTGCTCGCTGGTAGCCAGGCTCAGGTTGGTGACCGCATTGCCGTTGGGCATGTAACGAACTTCCGGATCCTGACCACAGGTTCCGACCAAAATGACTTTGTTAACCCCACGGGCCATATCGCTCTCCTAGGCTGCCGCGCGTTCCGGCGCCTGCTCGATGAGGCGCTCAAGGGACGCACGGTCCAATAGTTCAGTATCTACTTTGATATAGACGGCCGATTCATCGGCCACCATGACGGCGTCGGTCACGCCCGACAGCGCCTTAAGACGTTCGACCAGCCCGCTATCGCCCGCCGCAGCAGGCGTCAACGGCAAGCGCAGACTGGTCACATACGGCGGTTCGCGCATAGTAACAGCAAACCCCAGCCACAGTGCACAGAGCGCCGCACAGCCGACAAACACCCAACTCAACCCGCCAACCTGAAACAACCAGCCGCCGAAAATACCGCCAACGGCGGCGCCGAGAAACTGACTGGTGGAGTACACACCCATCGCCGTGCCTTTGCCGCCAGCCGGTGCCACCTTGCTGATCAGCGAAGGCAAGGAGGCCTCCAGCAGGTTGAAGGCGGTGAAAAACGCGATGGTGCCCAGCACCAGCCCGCGCAGGCTGTCACCGAAGGCCCAGAAGAACAGCTCACACAGCAGCAACACGCTGACCGCACCCAGCAGCACGCGTTTCATCTGCCGCTGCTTCTCGCCATAGATGATGAACGGAATCATGGCGAAGAAGCCCACCAGCAGGGCCGTCAGGTAGACCCACCAATGCTCTTCCTTGGGCAAGCCGCCATTGGCCACCAGCGCCAGCGGCAAAGCAACGAAGCTGGCCATCAGGATCGCGTGCAGAACGAAAATACCGAGGTCCAGACGCAACAGATCGGGATGACGCAGGGTCGCGCTCAGGGCTTGCTTGGCCACACCCGACTCACGGTGCTGCAACTGCGTACTGGCGCGCGGTACCACCAAGGCCACAATCAGCAGCCCAACGATGGCCATGGCGGCAGTGGCGAGAAACAGCCCGGACAAACCATAGGCGCGGGTCAGCAGCGGGCCGACCACCATCGCCACGGCAAACGACAAACCAATGCTCATACCGATCATGGCCATGGCCTTGGTGCGATGCTGCTCGCGGGTCAGGTCCGAGAGCAGCGCCATCACTGCCGCCGAGATAGCCCCGGCGCCCTGCAGCACGCGGCCGGCAATCACGCCCCAAATGGAGTCAGCCGAAGCGGCGAGTACCGCGCCAGCAGCAAAAATCAGCAAGCCGACATAAATCACCGGCAAGCGGCCGATGCGGTCGGAAAGCATGCCGAACGGAATCTGCAATACCGCCTGAGTCAGGCCATAGGCACCGATGGCCAGGCCAATCAGTGCCGGCGTGGCGCCTTGCAGGTCCATGCCATAGGTCGCCAGCACGGGCAGGACCATGAACATGCCCAGCATGCGAAAGGCAAAGACCAACGCCAGCCCGCCGGCGGCGCGCGTTTCGCCAGCACTCATGCGCCCACTGTGCGGATCGTGCATCAACAAGCCCTCATTTAACCGGCGGCGATTCTATCAGCACCGCACTCTCCATCACAGGCGTGATGCTTTGCCGCTGCGTGTCTGCGGCCCGTATACTCATCGGTTTCCGCCCGCCATGCGAGGCCGCTGTTTGTGGACAAGATTCTGATTCGTGGGGCGCGCACCCATAACCTGAAAAACATCGACCTGACCCTGCCGCGCGACAAGCTGATCGTTATCACTGGCTTGTCTGGCTCGGGCAAATCCTCTTTGGCCTTCGACACCCTGTATGCCGAGGGCCAACGACGGTATGTCGAGTCCCTGTCGGCCTACGCCCGGCAGTTTTTGTCGATGATGGAAAAGCCCGACGTCGACACGATCGAGGGCCTGTCACCGGCCATTTCCATCGAGCAGAAGTCCACCTCGCACAACCCGCGCTCGACCGTCGGCACCATCACCGAAATCTACGACTACCTGCGCCTGCTGTACGCCCGCGTTGGCATTCCGCGCTGCCCGGAACACGACGTGCCGCTGGAGGCGCAAACCGTCAGCCAGATGGTCGATCAGGCCCTGGCCCTGCCCGAAGGACGCAAGCTGATGCTGCTGGCGCCGGTGATTCGCGAGCGCAAGGGCGAGCACCTGTCGGTCTTTGAAGAGCTGCGCGCCCAAGGCTTTGTCCGCGCCCGCGTCAACGGCAAGCTCTATGAGCTGGACGAACTGCCCAAGCTGGACAAACAGAAGAAGCACTCCATCGACGTGGTGGTGGACCGCTTTAAGGTGCGTGCGGACCTGCAGCAGCGCCTGGCTGAATCCTTCGAAACCGCCCTCAACCTGGCCGACGGCATCGCCCTGATTGCGCCCATGGATGACGAGCCTGGCGAAGAGATGATCTTCTCCGCGCGCTTCGCCTGCCCCCATTGCGGCCATTCGATCAGCGAGCTGGAACCCAAGCTGTTTTCCTTCAACAACCCCGCCGGCGCCTGCCCAACGTGCGACGGCCTGGGGGTCAAGCAGTTCTTTGACATCAAGCGCCTGGTCAACGGTGAGTTGACCCTGGCCGAGGGCGCCGTGCGCGGCTGGGACCGGCGCAACGTCTATTACTTCCAGATGCTCGGCTCGCTGTCTGCTCATTACGACTTCAGCCTGGAAGTACCCTTCGAAGAACTCAGCGCCAGCCAGCAGAAAATGATCCTGTTCGGCAGCGGCAGCGAGAATGTCGACTTCCGCTACCTCAACGACCGCGGCGATATCGTCAAACGCGCCCACCCGTTTGAAGGCATCGTCCCCAACCTGGAGCGACGCTACCGCGAGACGGAATCCCAGAGCGTGCGCGAAGAGCTGGGCAAGCTGCTCAGCACCCAGCCATGCCCGGATTGCCGAGGCACCCGTTTGCGCCGCGAAGCCCGGCATGTGTGGGTGGGTGAACGCACCCTGCCCGCCGTGACCAGCCTGCCGATTGGCGATGCCACCGAGTACTTCGCCAGCCTGGCACTGACCGGGCGCCGCGGTGAAATCGCTGCGAAGATCCTCAAGGAAATTCGCGAGCGCCTGCAGTTTCTGGTCAACGTCGGCCTCGACTACCTGACCCTCGACCGCAGCGCCGACACCCTGTCCGGCGGCGAAGCCCAGCGCATTCGTCTGGCCAGCCAGATCGGCGCCGGCCTGGTCGGCGTCATGTACATCCTCGACGAGCCGTCCATTGGCTTGCACCAGCGCGACAACGAGCGCCTGCTCGGCACCCTGCGCCACCTGCGCGACATCGGCAACACGGTGATCGTGGTCGAGCATGACGAGGACGCCATTCGCATGGCCGACTACGTGGTCGATATCGGCCCGGGTGCGGGCGTGCACGGCGGCCGCATCGTCGCCGAAGGCACCGCTGCCGAGGTGATGGCCCACCCAGACTCGCTGACCGGCAAGTACCTGTCCGGGCGCGAGAAGATTCGCTATCCGGCCAAGCGCACGCCGCGCAATCCCAAGCTGGCGCTGAAGATCAAAGGCGCACGCGGCAACAACCTGCGCAATGTTGATCTGGACATTCCGATTGGCTTGCTGACCTGTGTAACCGGCGTGTCTGGCTCAGGCAAATCGACCCTGATCAACAACACCCTGTTCCCCCTCGCGGCCACCGCCTTGAACGGCGCCACCACTCTGGAAGCGGCGGCCCACGACAGCTGCGATGGCCTGCAACACCTGGATAAGGTGGTCGACATCGACCAGAGCCCGATCGGCCGCACACCACGCTCCAATCCGGCCACCTACACGGGTCTGTTCACACCAATCCGCGAACTGTTTGCCGGTGTACCGGAGTCGCGCTCGCGGGGCTACGGCCCAGGGCGTTTCTCCTTCAACGTCAAGGGTGGGCGTTGTGAAGCCTGCCAGGGCGACGGTTTGATCAAGGTAGAAATGCACTTTCTGCCAGACATCTACGTGCCCTGCGACGTGTGCAAGAGCAAGCGCTATAACCGCGAAACCCTTGAGGTCAAATACAAGGGCAAGAACATCCACGAAGTGCTGGAGATGACCATTGAAGAGGCCCGGCCGTTCTTCGAGGCCGTACCAGCGCTGGCGCGCAAACTGCAAACCCTGATTGATGTCGGCCTCTCGTACATCAAACTGGGACAGTCAGCGACCACCCTGTCCGGCGGTGAAGCGCAGCGGGTCAAACTGTCACGGGAGCTGAGCAAGCGCGACACTGGCAAGACCCTCTACATCCTCGACGAACCCACCACCGGCCTGCACTTTGCCGACATACAGCAACTCCTTGATGTGCTGCACCGCCTGCGCGATCACGGCAACACCGTGGTGGTGATCGAGCACAACCTGGACGTGATCAAGACCGCCGACTGGCTGGTGGACCTGGGCCCTGAAGGCGGTTCAAAAGGCGGCCAGATCATTGCTGTGGGCACGCCGGAAGAAGTGGCAGAGATGCCGCAGTCGCACACCGGCTACTTCCTCAAGCCACTGCTGGCGCGTGATCGCAGCTGATTCTTCCAGCTCGACAGGGTTGAGTTCGGCGCTTAGCGCCAAACTCTGCTCCCCACTCCTTTGTCCGTAGGAGCGGCTTCGGCCGCGAACCCAGGGCCTATTTAGACGCTGCCCCCGGACACATGCTCGCCCGCAAAATCGCCAGGGCGGATGCGAGGCATAACCAGGCGCGCAAATAAAAACACCCTGCGCAAGGCTAGCCTACGCAGGGTGTCGATTGACGCATGTATCAGCCCGGCAGACGCCGGGCTGATACTGGTCGAGGTGCGGGCTTAGTTGCCGTACACCGGCAGGCGCGCACAGACGGACTTGACCTTCTCGCGTACGGCGTCGATCACGGCGTCGTTGCTGAGGTCGGCGAGGATGTCGCAGATCCAGCCAGCCAGCTCGCGGCACTCAGCTTCCTGGAAGCCACGGGTGGTGACGGCTGGGGTACCGATGCGCAGACCGGAGGTGACGAACGGCGAACGTGGGTCGTTCGGCACGCTGTTCTTGTTCACGGTGATAAAGGCGCGACCCAGGGCGGCGTCGGCGTCTTTACCCGTGATGTCTTGCTTGATCAGCGAGAGCAGGAACAGGTGGTTCTGGGTGCCGCCGGAGACTACGTCAAAACCGCGCTCGATGAATACGCTAGCCATGGCCTGGGCGTTCTTCACCACTTGCTGCTGGTAGGTCTTGAACTCAGGCTGCAGGGCTTCCTTGAAGCACACGGCCTTGGCCGCGATCACGTGCTCCAGCGGGCCGCCTTGGCCGCCTGGGAATACTGCGGAGTTGAGCTTCTTCTCCAGCGCTTCGTTGGCGCGGGCCAGAATCAGGCCGCCACGTGGACCGCGCAGGGTCTTGTGGGTGGTGGTGGTGACCACGTCAGCGAACGGCACCGGGTTCGGGTACACGCCAGCGGCAACCAGGCCAGCCACGTGGGCCATGTCTACGAACAGGAACGCACCAACCTTGTCGGCGATAGCGCGGAAGCGCGGGAAGTCCAGTACCTGCGAGTAAGCAGAGAAACCAGCGATGATCATCTTCGGCTGGTGCTCAACGGCCAGACGCTCAACTTCGTCGTAGTCGATCAGACCCGTGACGCTGTCGATGCCGTACTGCACGGCGTTGTAGATTTTGCCGGAGAAGCTGACGCTGGCGCCGTGGGTCAGGTGACCACCGTGGGCCAGGCTCATACCCAGTACGGTGTCGCCCGGATTCAGCAGGGCCATGTACACGGCGCTGTTGGCCTGGCTGCCGGAGTGCGGCTGAACGTTGGCATAGTCGGCGCCGAACAGTTGCTTGGCGCGGTCGATGGCCAGTTGCTCAACCACGTCGACGTATTCGCAGCCGCCGTAGTAACGCTTGCCCGGATAACCTTCGGCGTACTTGTTGGTCAGTACCGAGCCTTGGGCTTCCATCACCGCCGGGCTGGTGTAGTTTTCCGAGGCGATCAGCTCGATGTGCTCTTCCTGGCGCTGGGCTTCTTGCTCCATGGCGGCAAACAGGTCGGCATCGTAGTTGGCGAGAGTCGTTTCACGGCTGAACATGGTAATCCCCTGAGAAAAATCAGCTGGGCGGTTGAAAGAGGGGGCGGATTCTACCGCATCCGTCGCCGGCTGGCATATGAAGGTCAGTCATGTCGCGGACAAGTGGCGCTCACACGACGTAAAAACGGCCCGTACGGGCCGTTCTCCTAGCTCAGCATAAACAGCGCGGTGCCGCTGAACTGGGCAGCGAACTGGGCCGCCGGCATCGGTCGGCCGAGCAGGTAGCCCTGGATCTCATCGCAATCGTGGTCGCGCAGGAAGTCCAGCTGGGCCTGGGTTTCCACCCCTTCGGCAATCACAGCGAGGTTCAAGCTGTGAGCCATGGCAATAATAGCGCGGGCGATCTGCGCATCCTGTTCGCCATCGGGCAGACCGTCGACGAAGCTGCGGTCGATCTTCAGCACATCGATGGGGAACTGCTTGAGGTAGTTGAGTGACGAGTAGCCGGTGCCGAAGTCGTCAATGGCGATGCCGACGCCCAGTTGCTTGAGGCGCACAAGGGTGCTGAGTGCCTGGTCGACGTCCTGCATTAACATGCTTTCGGTCATTTCCAGCTCCAGGGAGGCGGCGGCAATGCCGCTGCTGCGCAACGTCTCAGCCACCCGCTGTTCAAGCTGACCGTCGACGAATTGGCGAGCAGACAGGTTGATGGAGATTTTCGGCAGGCGCACTTCGGCACGCTGCCAGGCCATGAACTGGCGGCAGGCCTCGGCCAGCACCCAGTCACCGACTTGTACCACCAGGCCCAGCTCTTCCAGCACCGGAATAAAGTCATCCGGCGGCACCAGGCCGCGGCGCGGGTGCTGCCAGCGCAACAGGGCTTCGGCGCCGATCAGGCGTTTGCCGTCGCCGGAGAATTGCGGCTGATAATAGAGGATGAACTCGCCCTGCTCCAGGGCGTGGCGCAGGTCGCTTTCCAGCTCCAGGCGTTCAAGGGCCGTGGCGTTCATGTCCGCCTGGTAGAACTGGAAGTTGTTCTTGCCGCGATCCTTGGCGTGGTACATCGCCGTGTCGGCGTTCTTCATCAACTGGCTCAGCTCTTGGCCGTCTTGTGGGCTGAGGGCGATGCCGATACTGGCGGTGACGAAGAACTCGCGGCCTTCGAGGATAAAGGCCCGCGTCAGGCTGGCGAGAATCAGCTCGGCCACATGGATGGCGCGGTTCAGTGCGCCTTCACGGGTACTGCGCGCCTGCAGCAGCAAGGTGAACTCGTCGCCGCCCATGCGCGCCACGGTGTCGTCCTCGCTGACACACCCCAGCAGCCGACGGGCCACGTCCTGCAACATGCGGTCGCCGGCAGCATGGCCGAGGGAGTCGTTGATCGGTTTGAAGCGGTCAAGGTCGAGGAACATCAGCACCACCCACTGCTGATGCCGATCGGCGGCCTGCAACGCGGTGTGCAGGCGGTCCTGAAACAAGGTCCGATTGGGCAGCAGGGTCAGCGGGTCGTAGTAGGCCAGGCGGTGGATACGTTGCTCACTGGCCTTGCGCTCGCTGATATCACTGAAGAACGCCACATAGCTGACCAGATCACCTTCATCGTCCTGCACCGCGGTGATCCCGACCCAGGCCGGGTAGTCGCCACCCGTTTTGCGCTTGAGGCGCACCTCACCTTCCCAACTGCCGCTGTGGCGCAGCTGGTCGAAGATAAAGTGCAGTTGCTCGGCGGGCACCTGGGTGCTGGTCAGCAGGCTGGGCAGTTGATCCAGGGCGTCGCTGCTGGCGTAGCCACTGATGCGACTGAAGGCTTCGTTGACCTGAACGATATAGCCCGCCGGGTCGGTGACCAGAATGGCCGCGGTCGAGTGCTCGAACACCGTGGCCGCCATACGCAGGTCTTTGGTTGCCTGGCGCTGCTGGCTGATGTCGCGGCCAATACCGAGCAGCCCTTCGAAGCGACCGTACTCATCCCACATCAGGGTCATGCTCAATTCAGTGGGAATCTTTAGGCCGTTGGCGTGTAGGCAGTCGAACATGAACAACTGGGTCGGCAGCTCGCTGCGCAGGCGCGCCAACAACGCTGGCTCACGGAGCCCTTGGCGAATCTGCGCCAGCAGCTGATAGACGCTATCCAGCTGGCTGCGGTTAGCGGCAGTGGCAAAGAAACCGTGCTGCATGATCCACTCGGTGCTGTAGCCCAGGGTCTGTTCCACCGACGGACTGACGTACACCAACTCAAGCTGCCGATCGGTGGAGAAAATCACGTTGCTGGTGCTTTCCGCCAACTGCCGATAGCGGCGCTCGCTTTCGCGCAACGATTCGCTGGCCTCGATCTGCTCGGTGACATCCTTGGCGATGCCGATCAGGCGGCTGACATGGCCGTGGCTGTCGCGGCTCAGGGCCTGCTCGCGGATCTCGAACCAGTGCCAGCTGCCGTCGCGGTGGCGCCAGCGCAACTGGCATTGCAGCAACTGACCATCGCTGACCACCTGCTGCAAGCTACGCATACGGCCGTAGAGTTCCTGGTCATCGGGGTGGAGGATTTTCTCCCACAAGCGATCGCCCAGTTGACGCATCTCGGTCTTGCTGTAGCCCAGCTGCGGGCCTAGGTGGTTATTGCTGAACATCACCCGCTTGCCGGGGATGTCATGCACGTACAGGGTGTCGGGAATGGCCTTGACCACATCCGACCAGAAGTTTTCCCGCTCGATCAGCGACAGCTCGATGCGTTTGCGGGTGGTGATATCGCTGATGCTGAGGGTGACGGCGTGGTAGTCCTCGATCAGCTCCGGCAATTGCATCACCAGCCATAGGTAGCGCATATGGCCCTGAGCGGTGTTGATCTTGATTTCGGCCTCCAGCTGACGCTGGCCGCTGAGGGCACAGCTGATCAGTTGCTGACGAATCCCGCCGTCGCGCAACGGCCCATGACCGATCAACAACTGCCAGGTTTCCTCAGCCGAGGAAACCCCAAGTAGGCGCTCGGTCACACGGTTGATTTCACTGACCCGCAGGCAATCCAGCAGACCCGCATGGGCGTGCGGATTGGCCCTGATCCATTGCGCCAGATCGTCCTGACTACTGAGGCCGAGCGCCTGCAGATGAGCATGCAGGCCAGACAGATCAAGCACACAGAGCGCCGTGCCGGTGCCTTCAAAGATTTCCTGATAGCGCCGTTGGGTTTGCTCCAGACCACGGCGTGCCTGCTGTTCGGCACTGACATCGCGCAGCATCCAAACGTAGCCACGGTGCGCATCGGCATCACCCAACGCGCTGCGACTAACGCTGAACGTGCCCGGCCGACCGTTATCCGCCAACTCAAGCAGAAACGCCTGGGCGTCACTCCCCTCGCTGAGGTCATGCTGGCGCAGAGCCAGGCCTGGCAGCAGCGTATCCAGGTGAACGCCACGGACTTGGTCGAAAGTTTTCCCCAGCAGCTGCTCGGCCTGTGGATTGAGGTAGCTGATGCGGCCCTGATCGTCCGTCAGCAACACGCGCTCCTCGATTGAACCAAGGGCGATGGCAGCTTGATCGAGCGCGCGGCGCGAACTGGCGTGACTGGCACGCAGCCAGCGCTGCTCGCGTTGCAACACCGTGAGGGTAATCACGGTCATGGCGCTGCAGGCGAGAAACAACAGCAACTTGCCAAGCAGAGCGGGCAGCAGTTGAGCGCGCAACTGGGCGACATCCAGCAGGCCACGCAACTGCCAGTTGCTGTTAGCCAAGGGCATGACGCGAGTGCTGTGGGCGGCGGCGAGGCTATCGTCGACATGCACGGCGCTTTGGGCGATCAGGCGTGCGCCCGTTCGCTCTTCGAGGCGCCAGTGCTGATGCTCAGGCACCTGCTGCGGCAACAACCGCGGCAAGGCGTCCGGCGCCAGGCGCGCAACCCAGAAACCGCCCGGCCGCACGCTGGCGGGCTGGCGAAACAGCAGGTACAGCGGGCTATCCGCCTGGGGCCCGCGACTTAGGTAATAGGCTTGCTCACCCGCGTGCGCTGGCAGGCTGAGCAGGTAAGGCACGTCATCTGGGGCTGCAGCACTGTCGGCCAGCAGGCCGCCTTCAGGGCTGAGCCAGACCAGACTGCGCAGTTCCGGCCATACGCCTTGCAAGCGCTGGAGCAACGCATTGCTTTGCTCGCCGGGTGCCGGGCGCAGGGCATGCTGACGCAGCAATTCGAGGGTGCTTTGAACCTGCAATTCGAGGTTCAGGGCCAACTGGCCGCTGATTTGCGCGGCGTAGTCGTAGCTGCGCTGGCGTTGATGCTGCAGTTGCTGAGCAAACTCCTGGCGCAGCTGCCAGAGCAGCAACGCCGCCATAGTCAGCAGCAGGCCCAGCAACAGGCCTTTGAACCAGCGGCTTTGCGGCGGTGTGCGGCGATCATCCGTGGGCGACGCAGAAGACGTGATGACGGGCTCGAGCACTTAAGGCGTGATCCTGCAAAAACAACTGCAATAAAAAGGACGGCGTTACTGTGACAGTAGTCGGCTTCGCGCGGGGCGCCAAGCATGCCTTGAAGTGTGGCCAAGTGCCAGCTGTGCCGACGAGTGCCGCGGCCTTCTGCGGCGCTGTTGCCGTGACGCTCTGGTGCGTGCCGCACGGCGCTCGCGGTTTGCCCTGCAGGCCGCATTCCGGTAGCTTTGGCCCATGCGCGCGAGGCGGTTTTCTCGCCTGGGCGCGTTCCTTTTTCTCTGTCACGGGCACGCGTTAATCCATGGCTCAATCCGTTTCTCTATCCCATTTGGAATTAGTCACCTTTTGGCAGGCGGGTGCCTAAAGCCCATAAATACTGCCTTTAGTGGATACCGAGAGCGACGCCGAGCGCTGAAAATCTTAGAAATTTCAAAATTTAGTTAAGTTTAGTCCTGCCAACACGGTTAAAAGGTTCTAAAAGGTAACTTTTTCAGCCCTTCCGCCGAATGAAATCGGCGAACCATAACCAGATGCGAAATTGCATCTGACTTGACCGGCATTTGCATTGGCATTGACCAGCCCTTGCATTCAAGCTGACCGGTGTTTGAAGCGGATGGCGAATCTCGTGTAACACTCAGAAGTCTTTCGTCAGCCCTTTACGAAGAGCTGCAACCGACCCAAAGCGGCCAGTTGCATCAGACAGAAACCGGCCAGAAGCGGCCGGTCAGGCATAGCCCATACCGGCTTGCTACAAGGCCGAATTAGCCGCTACCTACTTTCCTCAAGGCGCTTTTTGAACTTGCTCAGCTCGCGCCCTTTTCCAAACTTGCCTTCAATTACCTCAAGATCTTGCTGATTTAATTTAGACGCGTCGACATCCCGAAGTACCGCTTGGGTGCCAAGCTGGAGTGCGAGCTGCGCGAGGTTTGCCTTAATCGCCATTGATGAGCACTGGGGTAGGCTGCTCAACAAGACAGTTGCCACGCGGTAGCGAATATCCTGGTCCGTGATCAGCAGACAGAGCTGCGTCAGATCTCCACTAACGGCGTCAATAGTCTCCTGCGCAGAGGGCAGTACCAGGAGGTTGGTGGCCAGTTTGATCAGCTCTTGAGGAGGCTGCGAAGTGCTGAGTGACATAATTTGTCGCCACAAGCGACGACGTCCCTGATCGGTAACATCAGTACTTAGTACCGATAGCTTGAGGACCTCATAGGCATTCTCGCCTAGCGATAGTGTCCACAACGTAAGAACTTGATCGGGAAACTCGCTGGTGCCTATTGGGCCTTTAGCAACAATTTGAAGCGTTGCTCTTAGTCGTTCTGGCAAGCCCTGATTTTTCGAGGCGTTTTGCCAGGCGCCTTCCAGCCACTTAACTTCGCTTGGTTCATTCCAGTGAATAGCATCAGGCAGCATGGCTAGCTGGTCCACTGGAATTATTCCGACAGTGCGGGCCAAGAACTCCTCAGCCTCGGCTGGATGGTTATGCCAAATGAGGCATGCGATTTCTATTAGCTCTTGCTCGTGCTCAGCGCTTACCAGACTTGCACGGAGCATTGACTCCAGGGAACGCAGCAGTCCGCGCTTCGCCTCCGCAGGGGAGCGCCTTGCAAGCTCGATAGCCGCGTTGAAAATTGCTTGCGGATCATAGCCCGGTTGAATGGCCTCACGGGTTGGCCAAGTTCCAGCGAAGTATTGGTGCAGCACATTGCACTGGACAGGATAGCTACTGGCACTAGTGAAGGTGTTTTGCAAGCTAGATGCAACCGTTGCCGGGTCTGCAAGTAGATAAACCCTTGAAAGGCCTGGCAACAGCGCCTCCAAGATGGGCAGAGCACTGCTGACCTTGGACTGAAGATGGTTCAGTGCTTGATTCAAATGCGCCTTGAGCTCAATGGAACACCAGTCTTCCTTGGGAATCTCAAGGGTGGCCATTGCATACAGCTCCCCAAAGTTATCCGGGGGTGTGGCTGAGGTAAATCCACTATCAAAGTAAGCTGCAATCTCGGCCCGCACTGGCGCTGGCAACTTCGCATAGGAGCGGTACAGCGCTGCGCAGCACTTCGGCGGAAGAGTGTCCCCTAAGGTTGACACCCACCTAGCACTTACGTCGCAGACCAGTGCATTGTCCTGCAGAATGCACCCCTCATACAGGGCCAAAGCGTCGTCTTCGTAATGGGGCGAAGTGGCCAGGTTTTCTGCCAAGAGAACGAGTTTCGATTTCGCTTCTGCAGTCAGATCACCCAACCGCGAGGACGCGATACTCAGCAACAGAAGGAAGCCGCGCTCGTAGTCCACTTCCAGGTCTGGGTGGGTAATTAGGCTGTCGGAGATTGCTATCAAGCAGTTGGACAGTGGCGCGCTGCCAGCGAGTTGCTGGTACTGCTCCAGTATGGTCAGGGCGCATCCTTGCAGCTCGACTGATGGTGACATCAGGTACTGCCGCACTTGCGGCCAAAGCGCCTCGCGGCTCTGCTCGCCAGTTTTCGCAAGATCAGCGAGCACTCCATCAATACGTCGTGAGGCTGCGTTCAGGTCGACGCCAGCACCACGCCCTGCCTCAACCTCGGCAGCAAGCATCAGTGCGTAATCATTACCCAGCATGCCGAGGAGCATGCCCTCGTAGCTTTTCAGCCATTCTTCGAGCTGACCAAATCCGAAGTGATAGGGCGTGGATCCTGTATTGAGATCACGAACCTTGAGCCATTCGATAAGCGCTCGATCTTGCTTGTCCGGAAGGCCATGTTCTTGCCGAACCTTCAGCACAATTTCAGTTGCCTGAAGCACCATTTCCTTGGCCTCGCTGAGGCTTGGGCTCTGCATCGTTTCGCGCTTGAACTCAATCTGATGATTGGTGGTAAGCAAGTCCTTGATGAGCTCCGCCCCTATCTGGCGCTGCTCCTGACTATTGGCGCTCTCCAGGACCTTACCGATCTTCGTCAGCCCCACCATTGATCTCAAATCGACGGATGCGGCCAACTCTGTGCACAACGGCCCTAGAATCAAGCGCTGCGTGCGCTCCGGCAAATGCTCCAGAAGATTAGCTATGACTCGCATAGCGTTGTGTCTACGGCTCTGTGTCTCTAGGTGCAGGTCGCTAAGCATCGAGTGCAGCAGGTGCGCTTGATCATCGCTGAGCACTACCTTATCTACTCGCGGTGAAAGCAGCTCAATGACCCCATTCGTGTCGCCAGACATCAACAATCCATGAAGGGCACTGGCACTCGCACCGAATTTCCGGCTGATCGGGTCCTCGGAAAGCAGCAGTAGACTCTGCAGAGAGTCCGGCCACCGAACTCCTACAAGGCTGGCCAGAAACTGCCGCAGCTCCCGGCAGCCGTCACGGACTTTTGTGCCCTGATCGTTGTCATAGGTGACATAGCGTTTGAGGAGCAATGGCTGAGCTTCAGCAGGCTGATCCATCACTGAGCCACCATTCACAAGAATGGCGGTCAGCCTGCTGAGAAGTTGTGGATCATCCTGAAGATCACGATAGAAATCAGGGAAGCTCACGCGCGCAGCACTTAATGCACCTAGTGAAACCGGGTGCCCTGTAACCGCATATTCGTGCAGTCCACCTGGCAGGTCTCCAGCGCTTCCCTCTACTTCGCGACGTTTGGCCAGCCACCACGACTGCGTAAATGCGTTCACGATCTGAAGTGCGTTCCGAGGGTCAACAACATTCACATGAATCATTCGATCGATTACCTGCTCAGGGCTTGAGCCACGTGCCTTTAAGTCGGCAACGATCTCGTCGAATGCTGAAAGATGGGAGAGCGCAAACTTTCGCATGTCGCTGCGAGGAGGTGGTGGAATCTCCAAGCGGAACTGAAAGATTCGATCTAGATAGCGGCGCGCATCAGTATGCGTAAACACAGTACCGGGTTGCTCAGGATTTCCGCGGCCATGTGCTAGAGCGTAAGCAACCTTGGCTTCATCACACGAGATCACAAAAACGAGCCCAAGACCTGGAGGAAGCTTCTCCGGTGGGATCTCCATAAATGCCCTTACGGCATCCAGGCCCAATACCATTTCTTCTGCAGAAAGCCGATCGAGGTCATCAACGAAGATAACGAGACGCTCGCATGCCTCTGCCCGCTTCAGCAAACCCGCAGAATGTTTAAAGCTCTTCAACTGCTCAAGCAGCATATCCTCGTACTGTTCAGAGCTCGCGCTAGGCAGCGACACCTTGGTGATTGACCGGTAGCTGTCGACCTTTGAGGGTTTAAGGTGCTTGAGTAGATAGCCGTAGACCCCTGAGATCGCGAGAACGAAGGCAGACTGTACGTAAGGTGTATCCAAGGGCAGGATTTTTAGCCCGATCATTATCAGGCCAAACAGAAATAGCATCGCAGCTAAAAAGGCCGGAAGAGGCATTGCCCAGGCGCGCCACAATTGGCCCGTGTATTCCTTCAAGCCTTTCCATTGCTCCTCCGAACGAGTCACATTTCGGAATAGCCTGTCATGTAGCGCCTGCTCGTCTCCACCTAGTTCCAGAAATACATGCCGAAGAAGTGCACGCTTAATGTCCTGGTCTTTGCCCCCGAAGCGCCAAGCATTA